>TARA_R110002096_G_scaffold327314_1_pt1 | contig 60435 bp, 56 predicted proteins | sample TARA_R110002096 | Tara Oceans TARA_R110002096 (sample SAMEA4397295) | marine metagenome | biome: Polar Biome; feature: [DCM] deep chlorophyll maximum layer (ENVO:01000326); material: water (ENVO:00002006), including particulate matter (ENVO:01000060) such as... | depth 35 m
ATTTTAGGAAGAAAACAATGGCCGACACTGCAATTTTCAGCTCAATATTTCCACGACGCTATAAACTTGGAATCTCATTTTCCATTTTCGCTACGGTTAGCCTTGTTGTTATGATAAATTATACAGCAGGTATGACCAATGCTTTGTTGTCAATGGTTGGTATCATGATTGGAGTGACACTTGTACTTGGCAAGTTTGGATTTACAGGCGGCTGGGCAGCATTGATTAATCACCGTGATGGACGTGGATTACGAGCGCAAATGCTTATTATTGCACTGGCATCGGCTATATTTTATCCAATACTCGCTAAAGGAAACCTATTTGGTTCTGATGTAACAGGGTTCATTTCCCCTATCGGTGTTGCGTCTATTTTTGGAAGTTTTATATTTGGTGTTGGAATGCAGTTTGGTGGCTGTTGCGCTTCGGGAGCGCTTTCATGGGCTGGGGCGGGAAGCACTCGTATATTGCTCACACTCATAGGCTTCATAATTGGGGCAGTGTGGGGAGCTTATGATATCGCTTTTTGGAGGGCTTTGCCAGGTGTTAAAATCAACTTAACCACCGAATTTGGCGTTGCAGGCGGCCTGGGAGTCACCTTATTCATTTGTGCCCTTGTTGCTATAATTACCCTCGTTATTGAAAAGCGCCGCCATGGTAAAGTCTTATCTTACGAAAATGAAGCAACGAAAACGCAAGGATGGCAAAGGCTTGTGAAAGGCCAATGGCCAATCTTGGTTGTAATCCTTTTGCTAGTACTTGCCAATTTCCTGACGCTGAATTTAGCTGGTCGTCCTTGGGGCGTTACAAGTGCTTTTGTTTTGTGGGGTTCAAAATTCTTATCTATGATGAGCGTTGACGTTACAAGCTGGAGCCATTGGAAAAACCCTGCTGCATTAGATCGGTCAATTTTCTTTGATGTTACTTCCGTCATGAATTTAGGCATCCTTTTTGGCTCTTTCACCGCAGCCCATTTAATGGGAACCTTTAAACTAAAATGGAACATCAGCTTTAAACTTATCCTTGTGTCAATAATTGGCGGTATTATGCTCGGCTATGGTTCTCGTATTGCATATGGTTGCAATATTGGTGCATTCTTTAGCGGGATCAGTAGTGCAAGTTTTAGCGGTTGGATATGGTTTGTTTTTGCTTTTGCGGGCAACCTCTTTGGAACAGTCGTCAGAAAACAGCTGTCTATTTGATTGACCGTTTTGGGTTGTTAACCGACACTCTTATTTTATTAAAAGTCATAAAATGAAGTGTTTATTTACTCCGATTGGATCACAGATCTCAGGCCTATAACATGAGGGTGTTTCGTGTTTTAAGTATAAATAATAAATGAATTATTTAATTCAGTATCAGCTATTGGGCAACAATTGGGTAACAGAAAGAGAAATTTTCAAAATAATAAAATCATCCTGTGCAAAAAATAACTGGCGCTGGTAAAGTATCACGTCCGTCATACAAATATTTAATGAGTAGTCCGATATCGACGCGGCCATCAAGAACATGCACATGGGTGGAGTATATTTGTGAAATTACTACCGAATATATTTTGACACTAATTTGAGGAGAGAAACCAGCTGGGGAAGCTGGTTTCTCTATATAATCGGCCGGGAAAATCTACGGAGGAAAAAGACCGATTATATATAATACGTATGGTGCGCAAATTACCCTCAAATAAATACTCGTATTTGCTTGTTGGATATTGCTGCATTAGACTTGAATCTTCACCGTTCTCAATTTAAGCTGACAAAACCCGCTTATTTAACTCGGATATAGTATGCCAAGCGCTTTCAATCGCACCTGTCATCCAAGCATTATTTAAAAAAGAAAATGAGTCCCCCGCAAATAGCACGCGTTTGTCTCCTTTTAAAATGGGAGGCAAATTTTTAGACATACTTCTTGATGAAATCCAACCGCTTCCGGCGCCTAAGGCATATTTATCTTTATGCCAAGCCTTGGATATTGCATTGCCTGAGTAATATTTTCTAAACTTTCCCGGATGAATATTCTCTCCTTGAGCTAAGGCAAACTCATTGCGTTCTTTTATCGTTTTGTTGCTAACCCCAACAGCATCCCCAAAGATGGAATAGATTCCTAGAATTACACCGCCTTGATCACTATGAAGGTCGGATGATGGGTAAGCGGTCAATCGAATTTCTTGATTATCTGAGTAAGACATACCGCCATATATCATTTCATCTTTTTCCCAAAAGCGGCGGTTCATCTGTAAACCAAGTTTAAGAGCTGGTCCGCTGCTAGCACTTTTCAAGGCTTTTAGAAGATCTGGGTCTAGGTTGTTTTCTGTTTTTGTCAAGATAGGCAGAGGAATTGTTGAGATGCAATAATCGGCACGCACGGTTCGCGTTTTATTGGATTTCGTATCTACATAAGTAATCTCAACTTCATTATCATGTTGGATCACTTTATTGACTTCAGCATTATATGTAACAGTATCTTGATCAAGGTTTCTTTCCATTGCTTTCGCAATTTGATCCATGCCTCCAATTGGCTGAAACATAACTGGCGGATGATCAGCGAGGTCATAGATCGTTCCTACTTTTACTTTTAGCAATTCTTTAAAGTCAAACGGTTGAGACAGCTTACCCATATCAACACCGTTGCCGGGGTACTCGTCATAACCGCGCGCTCTATTTGCCCTATAATTTAGTTCTTTGGGATTGAGAAGACCTGTACTGCGTAGATGCTCGATTAACCTTTCTCTATCATTTTCATCGAGATGATCATCTAGTTTGCCAGATTGCGTACTTTTGGCAAGCAATTCAGCGATATTCCCAGCCCGATCAACATCTGCTTCGAGCTGTCTAATGGGCACTCCCTGGAGTGCTCCCTCAGCTTCTTCCGAATAATAATAAGCTCTAGGTGATTTATTTATAAATGGTTCCAATTTAACACCGAGAGTGTTGCAGTAGTGAAGGGTGGCTTTATGTTCGGCGGGAATACGCCAAGGACCAATATTGAGATATTGGTTGTTGGCGAATGTGCATACTTGAGTTTCACCTGCGACTTCTTCGATTACGGTGCCATTTCGCGCAGTTTGACAACGGCCTCCAGCAAAGGATCGTGCCTCCAATATTTTGCAATCGTAACCTTTCTTACTCATTTCAAGAGCTGTGACCATACCGGCAATACCGCCACCCAGAATGATCAATTTTACTCCCTCAGTACTATTGCTTATTTCTGGCGGCTCAGTCATCGCGGAAGCATACGCCACCCCAATCCCTTGCATAGCCGTATAGACGGCTGCCGAACCTCCGATCATACCTACAGATTGAAGAAATGCGCGTTTAGAGATTTTATTTAAATTTTGATTAGTCATATATATTTCCTTTGTCATTCGAATTTATGCAATGAGATAGGTGGACATTTATTGCGATGCTAAATTAGAAAGTTCGCTGCATTGTTAATCGATAAATACGTTGTTCAGACGCCTTTCTATACTCGTTAAAAAGAACGTTGTTCTGAGAGATATTCCCTGCATATTTTGTCTTCTGGTATGCTGTTTTTGCCTCGAAGATATTTTCCACATCGAAACGGAGTTTCATTTTTCCAAATATTTTTTGTTCGACGTAGAATGAGGCTTTGGGATTAATAGTTTTTTCCCATTGTTCGGTAACATCAGTTCTAAAACCGACAGTCCCGCCATTTAGACCCGCAGGTGCTTTATTTGTGATGTTAAAACCATATGACGTACCAATTTCGGTCAAGTCATGTTGGAAATTTAATAACCATTCATGTTTTTGTTTATAGATAATGGGACGGCTGGCACCTAAGAAGGGATCAATGGTATCAGTTTCTCTTAGTATATACTTGCCGGTTATAATGGCATTGGGAAGGTTTATAGCCTTTAGACGGAGGTTCCCGTTTACTTCAAAGCCATATTCCTTTGCGTTGCCAATGTTTCCAGGCAAAGATAATGTAGCAAGTTGGGGATTATTGGTGGGATTTCCAATAGGATCTGGTTTCGCAATTTTCGCAACATGGTCGCGTATTTTATTATAAAAAGCTTTGACGGAAATTGACCCTTGGTCGCCTGCAAAGCGATTTTCATAAGCAACCGAGAATTCCCAGCGGTCCTCTGGACGCAATTCGGCATTGCCGGCATCAACTTCATTATCTTCTGCATCGAAACTGTTGCCAAAGTCGCCAAAATTTAATTGGCTTATTTTTCGTTCAACGGTCACCCGAAATTGATTTTTATCATCTAAATCATAACGTAGGTTCATCCTTGGCTTTAGATAGAAAAAAATCCTGCTGAAGTCTTGATTTACAGTAATTAAATTATTCGTTTGAGTTATTTTTGACCATTCTGCGTTCAATGAACTTTGCAATGAGATGTCAGATGAGAAGGCATAATTATGACTTGCAAATGCTTCATAACGTACTTCCTGAACATCGTTATCACTTAAGTTAGATAAATTGATAGTTTTGTCAGCTCTAGTACTGGTGTTTGCTGTGTTAAAATCATTAATCGCAGCTTCAGCTCCGATTTCGACGGTATGGTTTTCGTCATATGTGTTCGTCAAGGTAGATCGCAGAATTTTTTCACCGTGCCTAATCTTATATAGATTGCCACTGGTCCTTAACAACTCGGCATCATTTAGGGCTCCCATAAATTCATTGTTAAAATCATGGCTTCCTTTGTTGATAACAAAAAGTGATTTTAATAGTCCCAAGTTTTCAAATCGATGTTGATAATCGCCACCGACTTCCCAATGTATAGGATCGTGATCTTGTGTTCTGATTACGGTATTGGCATCATTTGACAGTAGGAGCCTCTGATTATCTGTTTCGATCATATCCTGATCGTCATATTCAAATTGCCCATTTAGACGGAAAATGTCACCGCTTTCTGCGTTATATTCGATACTACTGTTTAGAAATATTTTACTGCTATCAGTAATGTTGGTTAAAGAGTTATCTTCAAATTGCAAATTTGCAGGACCAAAAAAATTATCATTGAAATTTTTGCGTGTTTCTTTTTGAGCATAATCAGCGCTGAACAAATATTTAAAATGGCCTTTTTCGCCGGTATGAGTGGCTTTACCAAGTCTATTTATCCCGCCCCCTTCAGAAATTTGTCCACCTCCCGTAAAAACGGTATTTGATTTGGAGGCGTTCTCTTTCATTATTACATTTATAATCAAACCTTCGCTTTGAACATCGAGCCCAGCCTTTGTTCCACGGATCAATTCAATGTAACTTACCGATGACGCTTGAATTCTGTCTAGTTGAAGACCTAATGAATTAGCTTTGCCTGCAACTCTATTTCCATCGATTAGAATTTGATCTCCAGCAGAGCCAAAACCGCGATTACCGTTAAAGGCTGCCGTACCGTCAGCTGTCGCTAAAAGCGCTGCTGTGCCGGGGACACTGCGGAGCATATCGCGAAGAGTAACTGGCTTGTATTGTATAAAATAACTTTGATTATATGTGACTGTTGCAGAATTATTATCTAGTGTTTCTTGTGCAATTCCCACGGAAGAAAGCATCGTTGTAGCAGTAAGGCTGGCGATCAGATTTTTTATGATCGAGTTTTTAAAATAAACCATGAATGGTTCCTTTAATAAATTGTAGTCATATTTGAAATTGGGAAACGAAGTTTCACATTTTAGATGTGTTGATAGGCGCATCACTTTTGGCCACACATATGAATGTTAAGACCATGCTTAAATGTCAGGAATATTCATCCTTGATGGTTCTGAGTTAACAAATAATGCGAATGCCAAATTTTAGACGGATTCGTCCTATATTAAAAATAGATGGGAGGTCTTAATGGAAAAGTGTAAAACTGAGCTGTAGTCGAGGAATTTATAATTATGCATTTTTCCGACACTGTCGAATGGCCCTCGAATGAATTTGTATTGTGTAAAAACATGTTCATGTAAAGACTGCAGTTCATTTCGCAATCAGCGTGATCATTACAACAATTTTTTGTTGTTTTTTGATCGTGGTCCATGTGGCTCATACTCATCTCAGACGCGATCAAATCAATAGACGGCATACCAGTGGCACTCACCGTTTGTCCGGAAATGACAAATAGCATAATAACGACTGTAAATATGTTACTTTTGAAACGCATCGGGTAAGGTACTTTTTCTTTCTTCGTTGAATATTAACAATCAAAGATACCTCGGATCAATAAATTGACTGTTATACAATTACGACAAAGTTTTGCACTATTCACAACAGATCTATTGAGATTCTCGTGTCGGTGTCGCGCAATTCCCTATATCGACCGGGACTAAAACCTGTAATAGACTTAAATTGCTTACTGAGATGTGCAAGGCTGCTGTAACCCAACTGAAATGAAATTTCAGTTAAGCTCAATTCGTCATATACGATTAATTCTTTTGCTTTTTCTGTTTTTTGTAAAATGTAGTACCGTTCTAGGGTTATATTTTCGACTGAGGAGAATAATCTACTCAGGTAATAAAATTCATACGGAATTTTGTTTGTTAAATAATCAGATAATTTTAATTGTTGAAGGCCATCCTGGGTTTGGATCAATTCGATAACCAGTTTCTTAATTGTCTCTACTAATTTACTCTTTCTATCATTGATGAGTTCGAAGCCAAGTGGCTCTAGCGCCTTTTGTATCTGAGATATTTGATCTTCAGAGACTTCGCTATTGCCAAAATCTATCTCTCCAAGCGAGACTTTAGCATTCTCATAATTGAGACTTTGAAGCACACCCTCAACGACTAAATTGCAGCGATTACAAACCATGTTTTTAATATATATTTTCATGCTGCATCCTTCATTGTATATTATTTGTATTAAAGTTATTTATACTCGTACCGTATTTGCCCATTGCTTCCGGAATGTTTGAGTGGTCAATTTCACACGGATACCAAATACCATCCCAGTCAGGGCATGCACTATTCTCAAAATCCATTTTTCTCAGCACAAGATACATGGTGGATTTATCATATACTTGGTAGACGCCTTCTTTGATCTTAACTCTCATTGTAATAATTTCTCGTTTGATTAAGTTTGTGAGAAAATCGCGAACAATGTGATAGCGACTTCTTTTATCTGCTTTGTAAGAACTTGGGTATAATGCCGTCACCGGTTCATTCTTGATCCATTTGTCACCATATTTTAACTGGCCAATTCGATTAAATGTTTTATCCAATAATTCAAATTTCTTTTTATTCTGAGTTACACTCGTTGTGCTCATTGTTAATAACCTCTCTATATTTTATGTGTTTAATTCTTTATGTTCAAACTTCAAATAGAACGCCAAAAATTTTATCTAACTAGGGTTTCGAGAATGATAATTCTCGAGATTAGTACGCATAAACCCAGTAATTACTGAATTTAGACAGACTCGTCCTGTGTTAGCCAATAATTGGTGGGCGAAATAAGGAGGAAGATAGCTGATGAACAGCCAAAGAGGTTGAAAGTATAATATTTTGAGACGAAGTTTGGATAACTTCGAAGGAAGTGCTTTCACTTAGCATTATAATAGTAGAAAGGTTACAGTTAGCTGTACAAATTGAATTGTCACAACAGTTGATATTATTGTCATCGTGGTCCATTTGGTTCATGTCCATTTGGTTCATGTCCATATCGCAAGTGCTTGCGTATGAGACAGCCATAGATTGACCGATAATCATCATCAGCATCAAAAGAATAGAAAATAAATCGCGTTCATTAGACAACATTCAAATTATAGCCCTTCAATCAATTCAGAAAGTATTTGAAACAATTTGTTGGTTTAACTATGCATCACCTTACTTAATAATTAAGTTGCTACCATCATGTACATGATAATAATCTGAACATCCTTGACCTAGGTCAACACTTCATCATTTTTAGAAGTCGTTAATCTATTATAAAATGCGACAATCAATCCCCCGGTTATCCCTGCCATAACTGACCAAATAATTAGCCCAATTATTACTCCTGAGAACGATATTTGCCACTGCATTTGAGATAAATCGCCGTGTACCATATGACCAGACATTTCCATCATCATTCCTGGTCCTATCCAAACGAATATGCTGCAAATGATCCAAAGAACAGCGAAAGCTAATGCCGATGCTATTCCGAATTTTACTGCGTCTAATTTCATAATATTCTCCTTTTTGCTAATCAGCGTTGAAACAATTCTGCCTTTTTATTAGCCCACCAGAACGCCAATGGTGGTATAATTATCCATTGCAGCAATGGACTGAGACCTAGTTCGAAATTCGAGATGGGCAGGATAGGCATTAGTTCGCTGTATGCCCAACTACCACGCAAGTATATATTCAACCATTCACTATAGACCGTGTAGGCTAAGGCAAATATTGTCGTTAAAATAACGAGTCCTAAATATGATTTGCTCGAAAAAGTGTTAAATCCAATGATGATTGTTGCGAGTATAAAGCTGGTGAGTGCAATAAAAATATCCCCAATAGTACAATGCACACCAGAATAGATTATTATTGGCCAAGTTCCTTGATACCAAACTTCATATAATGGCATGTGCAGTGCTTCCCAAATCAGGTTCAAAATTGCTATCGCCAATAGATAATGTCGAGCGAACTTGATATAGGAGGAGAAAATATCGTTTTCTGTTGTTACGTGGTTCATTTTTTACCTATCTTTTATGTGGTTTGCAATAATTGGGTTGAGGTCAATTTCGTTGGTTTCGTGTGGTATGGTGTTGCAAGTTACAATTTTTTCTACACCAGATTTTTTTAAAATTTCATAACCGTCACCTGAAAAAACGGCATGTACACCTATACAAATCGGCGGCTTCATTTTCGCATTTTTTAGGTGCTTGACAGTTTCCACCATCGTTCTCGCAGTTGATATGATGTCATCCAGTAGAACCGGTGTGTGGGTTTGGTATTTATCAACATCGGGTATGGATACTTCCACCTTTCTGTCGCCACTACGGATTTTAGTGAGAACGGTGTAAGGGATAGCAATTCTCTGAGCTACATCAGTTACCCACTGATTACTTTCCTCATCTGGTCCAATCAGGACTGGATTTTTGACATTAATCTTTATCCATTCTGCAATCGCGTCTGCTGCATGAATTACTTTTGTTGGAATGGAATATATTTCACCCATGTTTTTATGACGATGTAAATGCGGATCAATGGTGAGTAGTCTATCGAAGTAATTTGATAAAAATGCTGCAAATATATTGGATGTAATTGCCTCTCCATCTTGAAAACGTTTGTCTTGGCGCATATACCCAAGATAAGGGGCTATAAGAGTTATCGATATTGCTCCAAGCTCTTCTGTAGTCGCTGCAAAAAACATCAAAGGCATAACCTTGCTGTCTGGGTGATCAAGGCTGCAATATAAAATTACATCTTGCCCCCTAACGTCAGTTAAAAGCTGCACGTTGCTTTCCCCATCAGGAAAGTGGTGTAGCTTTATTTTCCCTAAGCTATAGCCAGTTTCCTCGGCCAAGGATGCAGCCTGGTTCTCATTGTCGGGAAAGGCGAAGAGTATGCTCATGGGTTTTCTCCCGGGATGTCTATAATTTTATCTTGAGATTTTAGGTAAGTAAGAGCGTAATCAAGCTCGCCGGGTGAATTAGAATGAACGGTATAAAGTGGTTGGCCTCGTTCAATATTTGACCCTACAGGCGTGTGTAAATCTACTCCTGCCTCCTTATCCACCGGCGCTCCTGCGAGTTTGGCTATACGGGCAATTCGCCGATTATCAATAGCCACGATTTGCCCGCTATCATCAGCTTCTATTGTATGAGTATATTGAGCCTTGGGTATTTCTCGCATACCACCCTGAGCCTCGCATATTGCTTGAAACTTAGACCATGCTTTTCCGCTATTCAGAATGTTTTCAGCAATTTTTCGACCTTGACCAATTTTAACTTCTGGTGAAAATTCCAATGTATACCCGGCGAGATCTAATGCTCGTTCTTTTAGGTCTTGTGGTGCAGTAATATCGTTCTTTAAAACTGCGATTAAATCACGTGCCTCGAGAGCCGGGCCAATCCCACGTCCAACGGGTTGCGTTCCATCACTTGTATGAACCCTTACAGCAATGCCCATGGCAGATCCTGTTTTTTCCAAATGCCGGGATAACTCCTCTACCATTTCTAGAGAACGGATTTTTGCTGTCGGTCCAACGGGTATATCAATCAGGACATGTGATGACCCTGCTGCAATTTTCTTGGAGAGGACTGAGGCCACTAATTGACCTTCACTATCGAGGTCAAGGGCCTTTTCAACCCGGATAAGCAAATCATCTGCTGGGCTTAAAGATACTGATCCTCCCCAAACCAAACAGCCGTTTTCTTGCTCGACAACTTTACGCATTGAGCTGATATCAAGATCAACTGGAGCCAAAACTTCCATTGTATCTGCTGTACCTGCGGGTGAAGTAATAGCGCGAGAAGATGTTTTTGGCATGGTCAATCCATATGCGGCCACAATCGCAACTACAATCGGTGTTGTTCTATTGCCGGGTAGGCCGCCAACGCAGTGCTTGTCAACCACAAGCTCTTTCCCCCAATCCAGCTTGTCACCACTTTTAATCATTGCTCGGGTTAAATAAATAATTTCCTGACTATTAAGACGACCGCCTGCGCATGCGGTCAGGAAAGACGAGATATGAATATCTGAATAACGACCGGCAACGATATCGTCTATAATTGATTGGAGGTGCTCATCTTGTAAATCATGACCGTAAATTTTTGAGCGCATATAGCTGAGAGAGTGGATGGCTGGTGGATGAGATACATGAATTTCATCTCCCTCATTTGCACCTAATTTACTAAAAGCATATTCTGACAGGCCCGCCTCGCCTTGTTTTAGAAAATCTGACGTAACGATGTTAAGGGTCGCAATTAATGTTTCGCCATTTAATGTAACGTTCACACGAGCTTGTACTTCGAAGCCCTCGGCGCGACATACATGGCAGTCCTCGTGCATATAAATAACGGCTTCCTTGTACGTGTTTATACCAATATGTCGCAGTTTCAGATTGGATTTTAGTCGGTCAACTTTTGTCATAATTCTTCTGCCTGCATATATTCGGCGACTACCGCTTCCCAGCCAAATTTATCTACTATTTTTTCTTTCATACTCTGCGCTGCTGAAGCTTCGCCGTGAACAACAAATACTTTGCGAGGTGGATTATTGAAATTTTCCATCCAAGATAAAATCTCTTCATAATCTGCATGTGCCGACATACTGTCGAGTTTCTCAATACGTGCATTTACGGGCCACATCTGGCCGTGAATTTTAATCTCTTTTTCACCTCGATCAAGTCGATCACCACGCGTTCCTGCAGCTTGGAACCCTGCCAAAAGAACTGTATTTCTAGAGTCAGGTAAATAATTTTTTAAATGATGTAATATACGTCCACCCGTAGCCATGCCGCTGGCAGAAATGATAACCTTCGGTATATTATTGTTTTCACTATAGATGGATTTGGATTGTTCAACCGTTCGCGTATAACTAGCGGTCTCACATACATCCATACAGACATCATGTGATAATCGGTGGTCATTTATATGCTTGCAAAGTAATTTTGAAGCGTTAATTGCCATTGGGCTATCTAAAAAGACGGGTAGGTTGTTAAAAATACGGCCCTCTGATTTTAGCTTGTTTATATAATATAATATTGATTGTGCACGTCCGACTGCGAATGCCGGAATGACGATCGTGCCCCCTTTCGCGGTTGTACTCTGGATAATTCGTTCGATTTCGGCCGTCGGATCATTCTGATCATGCAAACGGTTTCCATAGGTGGATTCAACAACAAGATAATCGGCGTCCTGGATTTTCGCCGGTGCTTTCATCACTGGATCATCAAGCCGACCGATATCACCGGAAAAAACAATAGATGTTCCTTCGCTGCCGCATATGCGGATGAAGGACGCGCCCAGAATATGCCCCGCACGATGCAATGTGAAACTTATTGCTTCACCAATATTTTGGAGCTGATCGAATTCTACAGGTTTAAAGTAGATAAAAGTGTCTCTCGCGTCCTTCTCTGTATAAAGAGGCAATGGCAACTTATGCTTGGTGTACCCATACCGTTTTGCACGTTTTGCATCACTATCCTGAATGTGGCCGCTATCTGGGAGTAGAATTTTACATAGATCAAATGTCGCCTCGGAGCAATAAATAATGCCTTTAAATCCGGCTTTAACCAGTTTGGGTATATAACCGCTATGATCAAGATGCGCATGAGTTAGAATAACAGCATCAATTTCGCTTGGGTCGATTGGTAGCGGCTCCCAATTTCGCTGGCGTAATTTCTTGTAACCTTGGAATAGACCACAATCTATCATGATCTTTTTCCCACAAGCTTCCAGAAGGTATTTCGAACCTGTTACAGTTCCTGTAGCGCCTAAAAATGTCAATTTCATTTTAATTTCCTTAAAGTCTTCAAACTTCTGGGACGATTTGCGTGAATTTATTGTGAGGTAAGAATAGATGCAGCCATGTGAGGCCAGCTACAGCTGAAAATAATGAGCCCAAAAGGATGGCAAGTCGGCTGATTTCTAGGTTGCCGTTATCGGGAAAAGCAAGAGCATTTAAAAACAGACCCATTGTGAAACCAATTCCACCGAGCAGGGCCACTCCAAATATGTGCAGCCAATTTATATTTTCTGCAATGCTGGCAAGACCGAAGCGATGGGCTATAAAAGCGAAGCTAAAAATTCCAAGGGGCTTGCCCACTGATAGTCCGAGAACAATACCTAATGAAACAGAAGACCCCAATTGCAGAAAACTTATATCGGTTAATACTATCCCAGCGTTAAAAAATGTGAATAGTGGGACGATAAAGAAAGCGACCCAGGGATGTAACCCATCTTCGACAAATTTCAATGGAATATAAGAGGAAGGTTCCGTGACCTTTAGTGGAAGAGCTAATCCTACAGCTACACCTGCCATAGTCGGATGAATTCCAGATTCCTGAAGGACGGCCCATAAAAAGATGCCCATAACAACATAAATAGATGCGTGTGTGACACTAAAATGATTTAATATAAACAATATGACCACGACTAGCATAGCGACTGCAAAAACACTCGCCGTTAATTGAGAGCCGTAGAATAACGCAATTATTATTATGCCGCCGAGGTCATCGAATATAGCTAATGCTGCGAGAAATAATTTAAGTTCGATAGGAACACGTTTGCCAAGCAAAGATAGAATACCCAGGCTAAGTGCTATATCGGTGGCCGAGGGGATTGCCCAACCTTGCAAATATTCAGGACTATCACGATTGATAAGTGAGTAGATGGCAATTGGAACGACCATGCCGCCCAATGCAGCGAAAGCGGGTAATAACATTTGTCGAGAGTTGGAGAGATGACCCTCCCTTATTTCTCTTTTTAGCTCAAGCGTAACGGCTAAAAAAAAGAAAGCCATTAAGCCTTCATTGATCCAGACGACCAATGGTTTGGACTCAATGAAATCTCCAAACCTAATTGAAACGGGAGTGTGATGGATCAGATCATAAAGGGATTGTAATGATGAGTTGACCATAAATAACGCGAGTCCGAGCGCCCCGATCATCATGAAACTTGCCCATTGTTCGGCACTGGCAACTTTTCCGGTTATAACAAATTTACGTTTTCGCATAATGCTTTATTCTCTTTGTTTAATTACCGAGGTAGAAAATTTGGGAATAAATGCGGGTACGGTTGCTGCGTAATCGTCATAGGCTTTACCGAACTGCGCACGTGCATCCGCTTCTTCTTTCTTGGCTAAACGGACATACATGTAGGATAGGATCGGAAATAAAACCAATGTTGGAATTGTTGGCCATTGCAGTAAGAAACCAAACATTATGGCAATAAAACCAATATATTGCGGATGTCGAATTTTGGCATACAGCCCCGTAACAGCCAATTTTCCTGTACTTTGTGCTTTGTATAAAACTGTCCAGGCCGCGGACAGGATCCAAAATCCAGCTCCAATGAAAACGAAGCTTGCGAGATGCATAGGATCAAAATGAGCATTTCCTTCAAAGCCAAAAACCGTATGCCAAAGATGTCCGTTCTCGTGGGCGAGGAAATCTACTCCCGGGTATTTTTCGGAAAGCCAGCCTGATAGTAAATAAATAGTAAGTGGAAAGCCGTACATTTCGGTGAAGAGAGCAACCAGAAATGCTGAGAAGGCACCAAAGGAGCGCCAATCAGTTTTGGTCTGTGGTTTTGCAAAGCTGAACGCAAATATAATAAATATAGCTGAGTTGAGAACTACCAATGACCATAACCCATAAGACTGCATAGTATTTTCCATCTCTCATCTTCCCTATTTATCGTCCGATTGGTTGTGATTGTCGTGTCCATCGTGGCCTCCATGCCCACCATGCATAAAAAAATGCATAAATGGACATAGCAGGAGGATGAGCCAAGGCAGGTATGGGAACATATGTGCGCCATGCTCCGTGATGAGGAAATAACCAAGGGCTAAGAAGAAAAAAATAATGACGATGCCGTTAGGCGTTTTCCACCATTTACCCTTTGGTTCGGGCTTATGATAATGTTCATGATTTTGGTCCATAATTATCTCCTGTTTATTATTGCTAGCTGCTGCCTTGGTAAATTGACGAAAATTATACCGATAATTGTGAGGCTAACCCCGGCCAATGTAGTAAGCTGAATTTGTTCTTGGTAGAATATTACCCCCATGACCAATCCAAAGATCGGCACAAGAAAACTAAAAGAATTTGCACGAGTAAGATCTATCTGTTCCAATACACGAAACCACAACCAGTATGCCAAAGCCGTTCCCGGAAGAGCGAGCAGAAGTAGGCTAGAAATAAATGGCATATTCCAGTTTATGGCGGTGATATCTTCTGTAAATAATGCTATAAGACCAAGAAAAAAACTGCCAATTACCAGTTGCCAACCCATGGCAGTCAACGCATCAATTTGCCCGGCGATATGTCGGATCAATACATTGCTGACCGTAATTCCAACAGCTGCCAGAATGATGTAAAGAACACCGAGAGTGTAATTGCCGCTTGCATCCGACGTCAGAGATGGAAATGAAATAATAACGATTCCTATGAATCCGAAAGAAACCCCTATTTTTCCCCTTGTGTCCATTCGTTCGTTTAAAAAAATATAAGCTAGAACCATAGCCATCAACGGTTGGGTATTGGCGATGACTGTGGCAATGCCAGGGGATACAAATTCAGAAGCATGGAACATGCCGTAAAAGCCCAACGTTGTTGCGCCAAGGCCGATGGCCGCCAATTTAAGCCAAATTTTTATCCCATGGGGTTGTTGTTTGTTTAAACAATAGGCTGGAATTAGCAGAGCAATTCCAGCAAGGAAAGCCCTTAAGGCAGCAAATGTCAGATGTGGGGCGTATGGCAAGCCAAGCACAATAACTGGAAAGCAGATACTCCATAAGAACATAACAATTATGATCTGCGTCATATTGATCATGGAGATATAGGCGCTTGAGGTCTTCATGTTTTGCCCCTTTAAAAGTTCTTTTGTATTGCCTTTTTTATCAAGACATCAAATTGAACGACAAGTTAATCAATCTATAGAACTGTTACGTATCTGGAGAGGCTATCCCTCAGAAATATTAACAAATATTCAGCTGGTGCAATAATTATTAATGCTGTTAAATTTGATGATTGCAGCTATATTAAAATATGCAAAAACTATAGAGGCTAAAATCATGAGAATATTAAATATAAAATTGTTTGTATGTGCCGTCGTTCTCACACTATCTGCCCAATCTATTGCGGCGGAAATGAAATCGGATAAATCCGTTGTCGACGCGGATAAGGTTCATGAAGTATGTATGAACCTTTTGGATGGCCAAAAAATGAGCTACAGCTTTAAAAGTGCAAAAAGTATGAAATTCAACATTCATTTTCATGAGGGTGATAACGTCTCTTTCCCCGTTGAAGAACATTTGACCGATGGTGCAACTGATGTTTTCACGTCTCCCGGCGAACGCGGTTACTGCATGATGTGGACCAATCAAAATGCAGAAGCAATCGAACTAAATGTAGAATATGAAATTCAATAGTATATTTGTAGTTTAATGGTGTTTTATAGACAATTGAATGATGTGAACACATGAAATTATATATAAAAAACATGGTTTGTAGCAGGTGTATTCATGTGGTTGAAAGCCAGTTATCAGAGCTAAAAATTCCTGTGGCACGTGTATCGCTCGGCGAAGTAGACTTTGATGAGACGGTTTTGACAGACGAACAGCTCACACTTTTTAAACAAAAGATTGAATCATTTGGCTTTGAGCTGATAGGCGACAAAAGAAGTAGATTAATAGAAACAATTAAAAGGCTGATTATTGAGCTGGTTCAAAAACAGGATGGGCTACGTGAGTTGAAGTTGTCTGATTATCTAACGAGAAATATTGCCTATGAATATAGTTATCTTAGTACGTTATTTTCTTCCGTTGAGGGAATTACGGTTGAAAAATATTGCATTAATCAAAAAATTGAGAGAGTAAAAGAACTACTCGTATATGATGAATTAAGCTTAACCGAGATTTCTTTTCAACTCGGTTATAGCAGTCTCGCCCATCTTAGTACTCAATTTAAATCAGTAACGGGTCTTAGTCCCAGCCATTTCAAAAACATGAAGAATACGACACTGCGCAATTCTATCGATAAGATTTAAATTATATAAATCATTCAAGAAGTTATGTAACAGCATCCCGTCATTCCCATTGTAGTATAGCACCTATTGCCAATGAACTCGATTTCCCCATTTGATTTTGGATTGAAATATAAGGGAAAGGTCAGTTTTTAGCGTATTATTGTTAATGGTTAAATTTGAAGGGAGAAATTCTATGACTGAAGAGCACAAACACTCACATGGTCATTCACATGGAAACACAGTTATTCATGACCCGGTTTGCGGCATGACGGTTAATGTGACCGAAGATACTGATCGTTTTGAATATGCTGGCGAAGATTATTATTTTTGTTCCTCACGATGTCTTGGCAAATTTAGCAAAGAACCAGAAAATTATTTAGGTGAGCGACCTGAGCCGGAAGAAATGCCGGCGGGTACATTGTATACTTGCCCGATGCATCCGGAGATAATTCAGGATCACTTTGGCGATTGTCCGAAATGCGGAATGGCGCTTGAGCCTATGGGTATCCCATCAGGTGATGAAGGTCCCAATCCGGAACTGATCGACTTTACCCGACGCTTCTGGGTGGGGCTTGTATTGGCTTTGCCAGTGTTAATATTGGAAATGGGCGGCCATTTTAGTTCTGCATTTAAAGATTTAGTCGCAGAAGACTTATCCTTAACGATACAATTTATACTGACAACACCTGTTATGCTATGGGCGGCGGCGCCAATTTTTGTCAGAGGTTGGAAATCAATCCGGACCATGAACCTCAATATGTGGACCCTTATAGCTATTGGCACTGGGATTGCTTATCTCTATAGTTTGATCGCCTTTATTGTCCCAGATTTATTCCCGGAGACTATAAAAACGGAAAGTGGATTGGTTCCAGTATATTTCGAAGCGGCGGCAGTCATTGTTGTACTGGTGCTTCTCGGTCAGATGTTAGAACTGCGAGCACGGGAAAAGACTGGTGGCGCTATTCGCGCTTTACTCGATCTTGCACCCAAAGTTGCCCTAAGGTTGAACACAGATGGAACTGAAGAAGAAGTCCCTCTTGACCAAATTCTAAGTGCCGACAAACTTCGTGTAAGACCAGGCGAAAAAGTACCAGTTGACGGGATTATTATTGAAGGTCATTCAACAATCGATGAATCTCTGTTGACCGGAGAGCCGGTTCCGGTCGAAAAATTAGTAGGTGATAATGTTACCGGCGCAACACTTAATGGAACAGGTAGTTTTGTCATGAGCGCTGAGAAGGTTGGTGCCGAAACGATGTTGTCGCAGATTGTAAGTATGGTTGCCGAAGCTCAGCGTAGCCGTGCTCCAATACAAAAATATGCAGATCTAATCGCCGGATGGTTTGTCCCTGTTGTGATTGTAATTGCAATCGTGGCTTTCGCTGTGTGGTATTATTTTGGTCCGGAACCAGCCTTGACACATGGTATAATTGCTGCCGTTTCGGTTTTGATTATAGCGTGCCCTTGCGCCGTTGGCCTTGCAACGCCAATGTCCATTATGGTTGCGATGGGACGAGGGGCACAGTCAGGTGTTTTAATTAAAAATGCAGAAGCGCTTGAAGTATTTGCAAAAGTTGACACATTAATCGTTGATAAAACAGGCACGTTAACACTTGGTAAGCCAGTGCTCACTGATATAGTCCCTTTAAATGATTTTACGGAATTAGAAATTTTAACCGACGCAGCAAGCTTGGAAAGAGGCAGTGAGCATCCTCTAGCGGCAGCAATTATTAGCGGCGCTAAAGCAAGAAATATTGACCTTTTAAAAGTTGATGATTTCGAAGCCGTAACGGGGAAAGGCGTAAAAGCGACAATTGCCGGCAAATTAACGGCTTTGGGTAATAGTGCAATGATGGCGACTTTAGGCTTAAACACTGAAAGCATTAAGCCTCAGGCAGATACCATGAGGAAAGAAGGCAAAACAGTCATGTATGTTGCTATAGATAATAGCCTTGCCGGACTTGTTGCCGTTGAGGATCCTATCAAGGAAACAACCAATGAAGCTCTTGATGGTCTGCATAAGGAAGGGCTGAGAATAATAATGGTCACGGGAGATAATGAAACCACGGCGGCGGCGGTTGCGGGGCGTCTTAATATTGATGAAGTCCGGGCCGATGTCTTGCCGGAAGGTAAGGCAGAAATTATCAAAGAACTTCAAAACACCGGATCGAAAGTTGCCATGGCAGGCGACGGCGTCAATGATGCCCCGGCCCTGGCGATGGCAGAAGTTGGCGTTGCTATGGGTACCGGTGCCGATGTTGCAATGGAAAGTGCAGGAATAACTCTAATCAAAGGCGATTTAACGGGTATCATTCGCGCACGGCGTCTCTCAGAAGCGACGATGAGAAACATCAAGCAAAACCTGTTCCTCGCGTTCGTTTATAATGCTCTTGGCGTACCAGTTGCGGCGGGAGTACTGTATCCAGTTTTCGGAATTTTGTTGTCTCCAATTATCGCGGCTGCGGCTATGAGCCTGTCTTCTTTGTCCGTGGTAAGTAATGCGCTGCGACTTAGAATTGCGAAAATATAAAATTCAGTTTATTGGAGGTATAAAAAAGGCCGCTTAATGCGGCCTTTTTGGCTCAAAGTATAGGTAATACTGTTATTTCGTTTTTTGAAACGTTGCCCGCAAATAAGCAATTACATCTCTAATATCTTGATCCGACAATTCCTCATTGCCCCCTAAAGCGGGCATTTCCAAATCAGAATTATCACTTTGGAAACCGTTCAGTACGTGATCGAACAGAACATCGTCGGCTTTATTGAGGGATCCTTCTTTTGAAGTAAAATCAGCTACACCAGGAATTTCGCCTTTGCCATTTTCGCCGTGACAGGCGATGCAAGTGCCTTCGTATACTTCTGCTCCATTACTCACATTATCCTGAGCTTGTGCGGGATATGTCAGAAGTAACGTTGTCACCAATAACGATCCAACTCTTTTTATCTTTGTATAGTTATTAATCATTTTAAGAACTCCTTCGGACTCATTTATCTATTCTTTCGTTATTACTTGCTTGCAAGAAGGCAATGATATCCCTCACGATATCGCCCGGTAAATTGGCCCGAACTCGCATGTGTGTCGTGGAGACTTCCCATTCTTCATCCGTCAACTCTTTTGGTGCCCTGATATTGTGGCAACGATTGCAGGTTTGCGCCCAGGCTTTTGCTCCACGGGCCATTTGCATAGGATCTTTTTTGACAGTTTCTTGCGCCTTAACGACTGTGCCAACACTTAGTGATGTGAGTAGGACTGTGGCTAGTATATATTTGAGGTTTTTCATAATTTTATCCTTTCAGGTGTTAGAAGCCGTACGCTAATTGCATTAGGTAACGAGTTTCGTCGGTGCGTTCGGGCAAAATATAATTTCGGCGCTCAATTCCGGCTTTAATCACAATCGTAGGGGCGGCCCAATAATTAATACCAAAATTCCATCTCTTCTCAGAACTGGACATGAGGGTGTCTTCAACCCTGACATGAAATTGGCCATATCTTATAACGGGCTCGATCTTAGCCAATATGGGATTGTCTGAAATTTCTGATAAACGATAAGCAATTTGAGCATACCAAGTTTTCCAGATTACGGGTTCTGCTCCGCCATGTCCTTCTTCTCCCTCTTCCACTTCTTCCTCAAGAACCGCGCCAGCGAGTGTGGTTTTGGAATTTAGGTATTCAGCACGAATATCCCAAGGTCCTTTGGAATAGGCGAGATCAGCACCCCAGAGCCGATATTTGGCATTTTTGGCGGGTTCAAGATCACCATCATCGAGAAGTTCTTCTTCAGCATTTAGACCCGCATTTAGATACGAGAAACCAAATTCCAGTGAAGAGCTATGGATTAAGGCTATACGACCACCAAAAGATTTATTGCTGTCATTGTCTCTACCAAATCCTTCAAGTTCAAGTTCATCTGCATCATGACCAAAACGTGGACCATTGCCCGACGCGAGAGAGTAGGTGAACAATAGATCGTCAGTAGCAGTAATGCCGCCACGTAACATTAGACCAACATCACTGGTTGGCTGGACGCCGCCATGACCAAAACCAGCGGGCACGTTTATGGACCGATTGATCCAACTTGGATGTAGTCGTTCCTGGAATTGTCCAATGGGACTAAGAAACTTCCCCGCAACAATTGTCATATTGTCATGCACGAGAAAGTTTAACTGGGAATATTCTAATGCTAATTCAGTTTCTCCATCATTCGATGTCTCTATTTCCAACTCTGATTCAAACATAATCCAGTCTTTAAACTGAAAATGGAATGCAGGATTAAATTTTCCAGCCAGAAAACTGTCATTAGTGTCGCCTGAGATAGATTCGAAACCTACGTCAGCGTAACCAGCTAAATGCCATTTGGTTGATGACTCAGCTTCCCGAACCGACATTGAATTTCTCAGGGAACTAATGGATTTTATTTCCCCGTCAAGTTTCTCTTCTTTTACGGCAAACGTTTTCTCTTTCTCTTCTAAGGTACTTTTTAACCCCAAGAGTTCCTTTTTAAGAATCTCAAAGTCTGCAATTTTTTTATCGAGCTCCTCAATTTTATCATTGAATTCAGTCGTGGTCTCTTGTGACTGAGCATCAGAATAACTTAAAATCAAAACGCACGTGAGTAAGGGTGCATAAAGAATTTTCTTGTTAAATTTTTGATACATTTTATTGTCCTATCAATATATTTTTTGCCAAACGGCGCTACCGTATTCATTTCAAATACAACGACCTGATAATAAAAATTCGAATTACCCTGTTCGAACCGTTGTCATCAATATATTAGAAAATATTGATGCTGATATTTTTGTAAGACAATGTTTGAATTTTTGTTTTTGAAATTGCTTACATCAGTAATACGAAGCAATATTCTTTACCCCTTAAATAAAAAAGGAGTAACCAACGAGGATAGTTATTGGTTACTCCTATAAGCAGGCGCCAAAAATGCGGGAGCAAATTTAGGCTCGACTTACATTCATGATACGAATGTAAAGCGCTCATCCCTCAACAAAATTTATTGTTAAGATTTTTCGGTGGTTTCGGCTAGTTTTTTTCGGGCTCGATAAATTCTGGTTTCAACCGTTTTTGAAGTTACGCCAAGTATATTTGCGCACTCTTCGTGTGGCATGCCTTCTAAGACGCACATAATTAGGGGTGTTTTAAGTTTGTCAGGTAATTTCTCGACCGCTTTGGCGATATTTTCCAATGCAATTTTTCCGATAAGGATTTGCTCAGGGTCAGCCTCATTCCCCGGAGTGTTATCAAAAAAATCTATGGAATCGTCAGCTTTATTAAATGAAGAGAAGGGTAAAACACGAGTGATGGCTTTTTTTCGACCCCAATCTCTGCATTTATTTAATGCGATTTGAAAAGCCCAGGTTGAGAATTTTCTGTTTTGATCATAGAGGTGAATTTTTCGATATATATTTATGAAACTTTCCTGCAACAGGTCATAAGCTTCTTCCTGATCAGCAACATATCGACATATAAATGAATAAAGGCGTGCCTTGTAGCGCAACATTAGTAAATCGAAGGATTTTTGGTGACCTTGGATTAATTGGCGCGCCAGCTCTTCGTCACTTGCGTTGTCATCAAAGGCCATACATAACGTCCGCTACATAATCATCAAAAACCTGTACTTGCTTTTCATCAAGTAAGTCTCTCATATCAAAAAAATGTATCAGTGTTATTTTCTGAAGCTCTCCCATCGCAGCGTGTACTTTCTCGACTGCGGCTTGAACTTCTGGTGTAAATGATTTTTCTTTTTGCATAATATCACCAAGTTCCATATTAGCGCTACGGATCTTGTTTTTATAATATGCTTTCTTTTTAGCAAATTCTTTTTCGATCGGAACAAGTTTTTCCAATTGATCGTCCGTTAAATCCAACATTTCATGAAAATCATGATGTGAGGCCTCTAGGTGCTCACCTTGCTCACTCTTAAAATAACCACCGATATAAAAGCCTACGGCAATACTTATAAGAAGAAAAAAAGAGAAAAATGCTACGTGTTTAAAGGCACTCATTAGTTCGGGTCCAGGAGTGATGATGGCAAATCGGCGTTAACGGGGCTGAATATCTCCAAGTCTGACATATTGGAATGAGCAAGTGAACTTTCTGGTTGGAACTGTGATCCTATAAAAATTCCTACAATCAATGTCGACGCTAACGCACTGCCGCTTAACGAAATGGGCATGCCAAATAATCTCTCCATAAAACCTATCAAGTCATAATTGTCTGTATTACTAGCGATCATTCGATTTTTTACATCGTTTTCGAGATGATCGAGCTCCTTCTCAAAATTGATTTTTGAGTATTGATCTAGTTGTTTGTCTATTTGTTTATTCATACCCTTAACCTGGTTCCTAACTTTGCAATAATTTCGGTGGTGACTTTGCAAATAGCCATCTTGATTATTCTATATCATTCTAATACGAGAAAAAAGAACCTAACCCTCAAAATATTAGGCCCTTATTGAGGTTTTAATCAAACAAAAAACGATTTCTTTTATCTTTGATTTTAACAAAACTTAATTTGAGGGGAGTCTAATTTTCAATCGTATTAGAAATAAAATCATTCTGGGTATGAAATATGAACAAGTTAATACAAGGGGCAGTGTGTTTAGATGCGTCGTTATCGCTGCAACGGTTATCCTGTCACTCGTCGCTTTATATGCTCATTCCCAATGATGAAAATAAACCTCAAAATTAAATAACACATCTAATCAACAAAGGACTTCAACATGAAATCATTACTTTTATCACTCCTTATCTTTGGCTTTTCGACAGCCATGGGTTTTGCCCACGTCTCTCTGGTGAGTTCTATGCCTGTCGATGGTGCAGAACTGGAAGCAGCCCCACACATGGTAATGCTCACGTTATCAGAGCCTGCCAAAGTTACCGGCTTTGAACTTGTAAAAGATAGTGGTGAAGAAATCACAGTCGGTGATCTGCCTACAGAAATGACGGCTATGGCTCACATAGGCTTGCCAACACTAACTTCAGGAAAATATACGATTACTTGGCACGTGGCATCAAAAGATATGCATGCGATGTCAGGGACTATTTCATTCACTGTGAAATAATTTACTCTTATTATGAATATCTTGGACACAATATTGATCTTTGTAAAATTTATCACCCTGTCGATGGTTTTGCTGTCGGCAGGGGGGGCAATTTTCTATAATATTTATTATTTTGAATTGATTAAATCTCAACAGTTTATAAGAAAGGCACTATTCAACGCTTCAATTTATGCCTTAATACTCTCCATATTATACCAATTTCTTGATGCTGCCCGTTTTTCGGGTTCGATTGACGGTATAATAGATTTTGAATTACAAAAGATGATTTTACTATCGCATTTAGGTGTGGCAAAACTGCTGTTAATTTTAGGATTATTGGCAATAATATCATCACATAAGATTGGTTCAAAAAGCAGTATAATATTGGCGACTATTGGTGTCTCCTTAGTTGCCTTTTCATTTACGTATACAGGACATACATCCGAAAATTTATACAGGTTAATTCTTGCTCCTGTCTTAATATTGCATTTGTTGGTTGTTCTATTTTGGTTTGGTTCATTATTTCCGCTTTATTTTATTATTAAGATGGAAACCAATCAAACAGCGGGGCAAATCGTTAGTGATTATTCAAGGAAAGCAACATTATTGGTGCCAATGATATTTATCGCGGGCATTATTTTAAGTGTTATTTTAATGGGTGGAATTAATTTTTTAAACCATACATATGGCCAAATTTTACTACTAAAAATTGTAGTATTTTCTATATTAATGCTGATTGCTGCTATAAATAAGTTTCTGCTTGGTCCAGAATTAGAGATGGGCAGGGCCAATGCCGCACGCGATCTTCAAAGAGCCATAATTTTCGAATTTATCCTAATATCTTTCATTGTTGGGGCGACGACAGCCTTAACAGGCTTCTTTTCACCAACAATGTCCTGATTTATCTAGATTTTACCCAGAATCTATAAATTGTATAAAACATTCTTGGATTAATATAACAGGAAATTGGCTTTGTTCTGATATTTATAATTCATTCAGAATAAAGTGAGATTGTAATAATGAATGATGGTAATGATAAAGTAAGGTCTAGTATGAGGCTAATCGTCGGTGAATTTTTTGTACATTCGGATCAGCTATAGCAATCAGTTTTATTGAGGGTTTTATGCTATTTGGTCGTATAATAGTCTGATGTAGGTAAAATAATGAGAAGACTTGCCGGAGAGACGCAGTTTTCATTTTTGTGTTAGTATGTTATAAGATTTATGGAATTTTATTTTCTAATTGTTTAAAAGGTCTAGAGTTTAAAAAGATGTTAATTCACCGAAAGATTATATCAATTATGCTTATGCTTCTTGTTTTTACAAGTCAGGCGGTAGCTGCCGATGGTATTAATTCGTGTGATATGGACATGCATCAGATGGGTCTAGAGCACAGTGGCATGGCTCAGGGCGATATGGATTGTTGCAACGATGATGCGAACTGCGCAATGGATTGTAGTCTTTCAATGGTTTCTATGTTGAACTCTATCTCCCCTTTTGAAGCAGAACATGTTTCATCTGAGAAAATTACTTCACTACAAAATTCGACCGCTATTAGGTCTCTTGCCTCCCTTTTCCGCCCACCGATTTCTGCTTAAGGCAGGACGAGTCCGTCTAAATTCGGCTAATCCCGTTATTTAACGGCTTAAATCCGGACATTTAACACCCCATTCTCTACTTACCAAAACACTCTGGCTTTAGCCATGAGGATTATTAAATATGATAAAAGCAATTCAATTAAAGGCTATCATTATAGCTTTCACAATTTCGGCAATGCAACAATCGCTTCAAGCACAAGAAGTAAGCCGCGAACTCTTTATAGAGCAAGCAGTAAAAACGGCACAGGAAATTGACCCTTGGCTTGATGGCAACCGCCATTTGGAAGACGCTACAAAATCTATGAGTGTGGCGGCTGGTTCCCTTCCTGATCCGCAGGTTTCTTTGGGTCTTGCAAATCTACCAACTGATAGTTTTTCCTTTAATCAGGAAGGCATGACACAGGTAAAGCTCGGGGTTTCACAGATGTTTCCACAAGGAAATAGCTTAAGTATAAAAAGACGCCAACTTGAACTTCAAGCAGACGCCTTTCCTTACCAAAGAGAAGATAGAAATGCCAAGGTTGCCGTGACAGTTAGCCATTTATGGCTTGATGCCTACAAAGCTCAGAGAAGCATAGCTCTGATAGAAGAAAACAGATCTTTATTCGAGCAACTCACGGATATTGCCATGTCTAGTTATTCTTCAGCGATGGGTAAAACACGACAGCAAGATATTATCCGGGCACAGCTTGAACTTACCCGTCTTAATGATCGGGTTACGATGCTTGGGCAGACAAAAGATGGATTTGTTGAAAAATTATCCGAATGGCTCAGTATTGAGAACGCGGAAGATGCTGATTTTGAAATAGCCGATCATCTACCCGATCAAATGGTCAGCCATCCAGAGTTTGTTAACGCAGAGATGATTGTCCGTGAAGATGACCTTTATCAGACAATCAGCGATCATCCATTGATGAAAGTTTTAGAACAAAGAATTGAAGTAACGGGTGCTGGAGTTGATCTAGCCAAACAGAAATACAAGCCGGCTTGGGGCCTAAATGCCAGCTATGGTCGAAGAAATGCCGACCCATTTGGAAATGGTCGCTCGGATGCACTTACCGTAGGTGTATCGCTCAGTGTACCGCTCTTTACTGCCAACAGACAGGATAAGGAATATAGCGCTGCCGTTTCAAAGAGGGAGGCTGTCAGAACTGAAAAATGGCTGTTGCTTCGAAAGCTGAAAGCCGGTTTTGAAACATCAAAAGCTCAGCTAATAAAGTTGGACGAGAGAAAAACGCTTTATGAAAGCGAACTACTACCGCAAATGGCTGAACAGGCAGAGGCGTCACTTACCGCTTATACCAACGATGATGGTGATTTCGCCGAGGTGGTCCGTGCAAGGATAGCCGAACTGAACGCTCAAATTGATGCGCTTAATATCGACGTGGAGCGCCAGAAAACAATTGTCCAAATTAACTATTATTTCACTGCCAGTGATATGGCAGAAGAAACTGAATACTTAGGAGATGCACGATGAATATTAATGAAAATAAATTCGTAAAACCCATTCTTAGCGCTGTGGTGGGGGCCGCCCTAACCATTGTGGTCTATACGTTCATGCTTGATCCTGGTTCTGACGCAGGAAGTGCTGATGACGGCGAGAGAAAACCACTTTATTGGGTTGCTCCGATGGACGCCAATTATCGCCGTGATCAGCCCGGATTATCACCAATGGGAATGGAACTTGTGCCTGTATATGACGAGGGCGCTGGTGGTGGCCCTGATGAAGGCCCTGGAACCATCCGGATTTCACCGGATGTTGTCAATAATCTGGGAGTTCGTACTGCAACAGCTCAAAGAAAGGTGATGAGTTCAGTTATAAGGACGGTTGGTTATGTCAAGTACGATGAAGATCAACTTGTTCACATCCATCCGCGCGTTGAAGGATGGATAGAGCGTCTTTATGTAAAAGCGACTGGTGATCCAGTTGAAGAAGGTGCTCCACTCTATGAAATCTATTCACCAACCTTGGTGAATGCGCAGGAAGAATTAGTAGTAGCCTTAGGGCGCAACAACAGTCAGCTGATCAAGGCTTCTGAAGATCGCTTAAGAGCTTTGCAACTACCAAGCAATGCTATCGCTGTATTAAAAGAAACAAAGCAAATCCAACAGACTGTGACATTTTATGCACCGCAATCAGGCGTGGTTGACAATTTAATGATCCGTCAGGGTTTCTTTGTGAAGCCGGGAAATAGCATGATGTCTATCGGTAATCTTGATCAGGTATGGGTTGAAGCCGAGGTCTTTGAAAGCCAGGCCGCTTACGTATCTGAGGGAATACCAGTTTCAATGACGGTTGATTATCTGCCAGGTGAAAAGTGGGTGGGTGAGGTGGATTATGTCCAGCCGACACTGGACGCTATGACCCGAACCATGAAAGTAAGGCTTCGTTTTGATAATGAAAATGGTGCGTTGAAACCCAACATGTTTGCACAAGTTGAACTGGATACTCAGCAAAATGACGAAAGTTTAATCGTGCCAAAAGATGCGGTAATAAGAACGGGTGACAATGATCGTGTTGTGCTCGCACTTGATGAAGGTAGTTTTAAATCGGTTGCAGTTAATGTAGGTCGTGTCGATGATCAATATTCCGAAATTCTATCTGGTATTAGCGCGGGTGAACGCGTTGTAATCTCGGCTCAGTTTTTATTGGACTCCGAGAGCAGCAAGTCATCAGATTTTAAACGTATGGATCACGGTGATCAGATGAATGATGGACCAACATCCGGCTGGACATCCGGCACAATTAACGAAGTAAATCTAGAAGACCGTACCATCAATTTGTCACATGAACGTATCGAGGCTTTCGATATGATGGGTATGACTATGAATTTTGTTGTTGATGATAGCGTTAATATAAACACTTTGAAAGCAGGGATGACATTGGAATTAGAAGTCAGTAAGGGGGACGGACCTATGCTTGAGATCACTGATACCAAAATAAATAATCAAGAAATGGATCCTGGTGAAATGTCCCACGGTGAAATGGATCATGCCGCAATGGGGCATGATATGGCTGGTGAAATGGAAATGACTTCGGACGTCAAAGGCGGTTGGACTACCGGGAAAATAAACAGTGTTTCCGCGGAGCACCGCAAGATAAATGTTTCGCATGGTGCAATCAAAGAAATACCGATGTCGGCCATGACGATGGACTTCAGTGTTGCTGATGATGTGGAAATGACGGCCCTTCATGAAGGGATGGAGCTACCTATAGAAATAACTCTTACAGAAGAAAGTCAATTGGTAATTACAGATATTGCTGTTGCAGATCCCACCAAATGGACAAACGCCACAGTAAACAGTGTAAATGTTGAAAAAAGAACAGCGAATTTTACACATGAAGCAATTAATAACATTGGAATGATGGGAATGACGATGGATTTTAAACTTGCGCCATCCGTAGATGTTTCGATATTGCAAAACAGTGCAGCTGTTCAGTTTATCGTTGAGATGCCACGCGATGGCGTTTTCGAAGTAACCCATGTCAAACTAGCAGAAAAAGAATAGGGATATATCATGATTAAATCCATTATTCATTGGTCGGTCGGAAATAGGTTTTTCGTTATACTTGCCACTATAATGTTAGTTGGAATTGGTTTGTTTTCTGTGAAAAATACGCCAGTGGATGCATTGCCAGATCTTTCTGATGTCCAAGTGATTATCAAAACATCTTACCCTGGACAAGCACCACAAGTGGTTGAGGACCAGGTGACGTACCCCCTGACCACAGCTATGTTGTCAGTTCCGGGAGCAGTCACAGTTCGTGGATATTCGTTTTTTGGGGACAGTTTTGTTTACATAATTTTTGATGAAGATACGGATCTGTATTGGGCGCGAAGCCGGGTACTTGAATATCTAAGTCAAGTGGCATCAACACTTCCACCGGCCGCAAGAACTCAGCTTGGGCCTGACGCAACGGGTGTTGGATGGGTTTATATTTACTCACTTGTCGATAGGACCGGTCAGCATGATCTAAGCGAGCTTCGCTCTCTCCAAGATTGGTTTTTAAAATTTGAACTTCAAACAGTGCCCGGTGTTTCTGAAGTTACAGCGATTGGTGGTATGGTGAAGCAATATCAGGTTAAAGTGGACCCTGATAAACTGCGTGCGTTTGGTATTCCTCTTTCGCATATTCAAATGGCAATTCAGCGAGGCAACCAGGAAATCGGCGCTTCGGTGGTAGAAATGGCTGAGGCGGAATATATGGTTCGCGCTACAGGTTATATTCAAAATGAAGAGGACTTGTCTAATATTCCTTTGGGGGTCAATAATAACGGTACACCTCTACTGCTCAAGGATATTGCAGATATTAATATTGGACCCCAAATGCGCCGAGGCGTCGCTGAACTAAATGGAGAAGGGGAGACAGTCGGTGGCATAATCGTAATGCGCTTCGGTGAAAATGCACAAAACGTTATCGATGGCGTCAAGGATAAGCTAGAGCAATTAAAGTTGGGTCTGCCGGATGGCGTTGAAGTTGTTCCTGTTTATGATCGTAGTGCCTTGATTGAACGTGCGGTTGATAACCTTTGGATTAAACTATTAGAAGAGTTTGGCGTCGTAGCACTGGTTTGCATGGTATTTTTATTTCATGTCCGCTCTTCATTAGTGGCAATTATCAGTTTACCAGTTGGTATTTTGACGGCCTTTATCATTATGTATATGCAAGGGCTAAACGCCAATATTATGTCACTTGGCGGGATAGCGATAGCCATCGGTGCGATGATTGATGGTGCAATCGTTATGATTGAAAATATGCATAAGCATATGGAACGAACACCCATTACAAAAGAAAATAGGTGGGAAATAGTCGCAGAATCCGCTGGTGAAGTTGGACCGGCATTATTCTTTAGTCTGCTTATTATTACCGTTAGCTTTGTGCCAGTATTTACTTTGGAAGCACAAGAAGGAAGAATGTTTTCACCACTAGCCTTTACTAAAACTTACGCCATGGGGGCATCTGCAGCACTTGCAATTACATTAGTGCCCGTTTTGATGGGTTATTTCATTCGAGGGAAAATACTACCGGAACATAAAAACCCTGTGAACCGTATATTAACTGCTATTTATATGCCAGCTCTGAAGGCTGTTTTGCATTTCCCCAAAATAACTCTTTTGGGAGCTGTGGTTGCCCTTGCTATTGGTTTGTGGCCACTTGATAAGATTGGTAGTGAATTTATTCCGCCGTTAGATGAAGGCGACTTGATGTATATGCCGACAACATATCCCGGCATCTCAATCGGTAAGGCGAGGGAACTCCTCCAGCAGACGGACAAACTAATTTATACGGTTCCTGAAGTTCAAACAGTATTTGGTAAAGTTGGGCGGGCAGAAACGGCAACGGATCCAGCACCCCTCACGATGATTGAAACCTTTATACAATTAAAGCCTCAAAGTGAGTGGCGAGAAGGTGTCACAACCGAAAGCCTCAAAAAGGAATTTGATAGTTTGGTAAAATTCCCTGGCGTTACGAATGCGTGGGTGATGCCGATTAAAACGCGTATTGATATGTTGGCAACTGGAATTAAAACTCCTGTCGGAATTAAAATTTCTGGTCCCGAGTTGTCACAAATTCAACAAATTGGTCAGCAACTGGAGGAAATTGTAAAGGATGTCCCAGGAACAGCTTCGGTCTATTCTGAACGAGTTGCTGGTGGTCGATATATAAAGGTCGACATAAGACGCGAGCAAGCTGCTCGTTACGGTCTTAATATAGCGGATGTCCAACAAGTTGTCGCAACAGCGATTGGGGGAATGAATGTCACCCAAACTGTCGAAGGTCTCGAGAGGTATCCTGTCAATATAAGGTATCCGCAAGATTACAGGAGTTCTCCCGAACAGCTTTCATTATTGCCAATTGTTACTCCCATGGGCCAACGGATTTCTCTGGGGGATGTGGCAGATATCAGAGTTGAAGATGGACCACCCGGTATTAAAAGTGAAAATGCAAGGCTAAATGGTTGGTCCTTTATTGATATAGAAGGTGTTGATGTTGGAAGTTATGTTGTTGAGGCGCAGCGTATCGTTGCCGAAAGAATTGAGCTGCCTGCTGGCTATTCCATAAGCTGGTCGGGGCAGTATGAGTACATGCTTCGTGCCAAGGAAAAACTCACCTATGTAGTACCGCTGACATTGGCGATCATTGTTATTTTGCTTTTCATGAATTTTCGAAATTTCATCGAAGTGGCGATTATCATGGGCACGTTACCACTCGCTATGATTGGAAGCATTTGGTTAATGTATTTGGAAGGCTATAATTTTTCTGTCGCGGTGGGGGTAGGATTCATTGCTCTTGCTGGCGTAGCGGTTGAAATTGGTGTCATTATGTTGGTGTACTTAAATCAAGGATATCACGGATTGATAGATGACTGTGCGAGAGATGGTTCTTCACCCAACGAGGAGATGCTTTTTGATGCCGTACTTCACGGTGCTGGCATGAGGGTTCGGCCGGTCATGATGACAGCAGCAGCAATCATCGTTGGACTTTTGCCTATATTATATGGTTCAGGAACAGGTTCTGAAGTTATGAGCCGCATTGCTGCGCCAATGGTTGGCGGTATGGTGAGTGCGGTATTGCTGACTTTATTGGTTGTGCCAGCGGTCTATTTTTTGTGGAGAAAATCAAGTTTGAAATTGAAAGAAGAATAATAAGAGAACAGCAAGGAGAGAAGTATGGATCATTCAGGGCATGGGAGCCAGACAGATTATAAAAAGAATAGTCTTAGTCTTGCCGGCGCAGTTTCGATGGGAACAGCGGTTATAATTGGCGCTGGCATATTTGCGCTTACGGGCCAAATTGCTGAACTTGCCGGTCCTCTTTTTCCACTGGCTTTTCTTGTTGCTGCCGTAGTGTCGGGGTTTAGTGCATATTCTTATATTAAATTGTCTAATGCACTTCCTTCCTCGGGGGGCATAGCAATGTTTCTACAAAAAGCATACGGTAAAGGAGCCTTCGCTGCAGGAAGTGCATTATTAATGTATTTTTCGATGGTCATTAATCAAAGCTTGGTTTCGCGAACTTTCAGTACCTATACGCTACAGTTGTTTGATATTGCTAACGAAGGTTGGCTGCTACAAGGTTTGAGCGTTGGACTTTTGTTGTTTGCCTTTTTGATCAATATTTCTGGAAATCGATTGATCGGCAATTTTTCAATCGTAATGTCTGTGCTTAAAATTGGTGGGATAACTGCATTTGGTATTCTGGGTCTTTGGTTTTCCGGTATATCTTTTGAAAGTTATAATGTTAGTCCTGTTGATTCAAACGGGCTTGGTGGTTTTTTAGCGGCTGTAGCCTTAGCCATTCTGGCTTATAAGGGTTTCACAACTATCACTAATAGTGGTTCAGAAATAGTCGATCCACACCGTAATGTAGGTCGGGCTATCATTATTTCAATTCTTATATGCGTTGTCGTATATTTTCTTGTTGCTGTTGCGGTAGCAGCTAATCTGACATTACCTGAAATCATTAGCTCAAAAAACTTCGCGTTAGCGGAGGCCGCACGTCCGGTTTTTGGTGATCTTGGCTTATGGTTTACTGTAATTTTAGCAATCATTGCTACCGTATCTGGAGTTATCGCTAGCGCATTTGCGGTTTCGAGAATGTTAGCAATGCTCACTGATATGAAGCTCGTACCACACAGTCATTTTGGAATGCCCGGCGACGTGCACCAACATGTCTTGGTTTACACAATCGCATTGGCAATGTTTTTAGCTGTGTTCTTTGATTTGAGCCGAATAGCTTCGTTGGGGGCAATCTTTTACCTTACCATGGATATTGCAGTTCACTGGGGAGTGCTTCGTTATTTACGTAAGGATATTCAAGCAAATGTTTTTATCCTCCTTTTGGCAATTGTATTTGACGTTATCGTACTTGGAGCATTTCTAATAAATAAGGCACAAACCGATATCTTCGTGGTTTATGTATCAATTATTGCCATGATATCTATTTTTGGGGCAGAAAAACTATATTTAAAATGGACGTCTAGAGAGAAATAATTAGAATTTCATCTTCATAGCTTTCTTGCTACAACAATCATACTTTGCAACGTCTTCTTTGGGCCGGAAGCCGCCCCTTAATTCGCAGATCATTCGATGACAGACATATCAATTATACTCTTCTACCATATAAATAAGAAAGCCGACGTGCAGTGGCATAAGGTTCATCTGCGATTGCTTTCCATTTCATAACATTATCAAATGTTTGCATATAACTATTATAAATGCGTTTGGAGATATCATCTGTCATTCCTATTCCTTGTGCAACGTCAGCAGCTGTGTCAGAAAGTACTTCCATAATTTCAGGTGAAAACTCCCTCAGCTGAACACCATGCTCTTCAACAAGAGTGCGTAAAGCACCTGCATTACGATCATTAAATTCTGCTAACGAACGTGCAAAGTGCATCTCAGCAAGAGCTTCGATAATTAAACGTTCAGAATCGCTTAATGAGTTCCACACATCCAGATTCCATCCTGCACAAACAGATGCATTTGGCTCATGGTAAGCAGATGTATAGTAGTACTTAGCCACCTGATGGAAACCGAAGGCAAGGTCATTCCATGGCCCAATCCATTCAGTGGCATCTATGTTGCCTTGTGAAAGGGATAGAAAGATATCACCGCCTGGGAGTGTAACTGGCGTGCCACCTAAACGTTTGATTATTTCACCGCCAAGTGCTGGGATACGCATTTTAAGGCCCTGAAAATCTTCTACAGAATTGATTTCTTTATTAAACCACCCACCCATTTGCACTCCTGTTGCATTACAAAGCATTGGTTTTACATTGAACCTACCAGAAAGTTCGTCCCATAACTCCTGACCGCCACCATATTGAAGCCACTGCGTCATTTCGGTTGCAGTCAAACCAAATGGTACCGCACCGAAGAAGTTGAACATAGGGTGCTTACCTTGCCAGTAATAATCTGGACCGTGGTAAATGTCTGCGTTACCTTGTGATACCGCGTCAAATGCCTGTAAAGCAGGTACGAGTTCTTCTGCAGCATAAACACGAATTATAATGCGGCCGTTTGTTGCCTTTTCGATATCTTCAGCAAACTCTACAGCTCTAGTACCCAAGCCCGGGAAGTTTTTAGCCCAAGTGGTGACCATTCTAAGTCTAATTGTTGGTTGGTTATTTTGATTGCTCGCAGCCGAACCCCCAGCGTTTTTGTTCGCACCTGAATTGGGGTCTACCGAGCTAGGGCTACATGCTGCAAATGCTCCCGCAGCAAAAGTACTTGCGCCAACTGTGGCGGAATTTTTAAGAAATGAACGACGTTTCATATCGATCTCCAATTTTAAATTCTAAATTAAGACTTCAGGATATAATCTCCGGTTGCTATTCCGTAGGGCCTTCTTTCGATTGGACAAAGAAATTTGAAGTACTTCCCATTCCAAATTCAAAATTGATATAGCCGCCAAATAGTGAACAACGAATTTCAAGCTAGAGAAAAAATACCATTTTTCATGGTTACACGTTTCATATTTCACTTGAATATCTCGGGACATTCACGACAGCATTTATTGAAAGCGATGATGTAAATCAAGTGCAACGTCGCTACGCCTGCCAGTAGACAAAAAAACGAGATATAGGCATATGATAGAAATATCCAGACCAATGCGACAACAGTGATCAGCGTCACTCCGAAGAGACGCATATGCAAATAAGTCGAAAGCAGAGGAGGTACGACAATCAAAAACAGGTAAAGTGCATATGTCAACTCCCGTGGTATGAAATAATCAAGGAACATTGTATCTTCATAGGAAATGGAATGATTATTGATGGCGACCTTGACCCAATCTGGATTGGCAAGATGTGGAATATACAATATCAATCCTAGCGCCAGACCCGCAAATGCAAACATCAGAAGCGTCTTTTTCCGTTTGCTGGCGGGTGGTTCAAGAAAATAGACGGCAAAGGGAATCCATGTTGGCCACATGAGCCATGAGAAAAAGATAAAGCCCATCGCGCCCCACCAGACCATATTAGGATCAACGTCATTCAATCCCATCCAGACATGCCCCTCCATCATTTGCTGAATGCCCGCCAGCACCGGCATTAGCGCCACGGGAAAATATCGCATATTGATTTTATAAGCCTTCCAAGCTGCATAGGCACCGCCTACCAGCAGGGCGCTACCAGCTACAAAACTGACGGGTTCGGACATGCACATGGTTTACGCCTCCTTATATCGCAAATGTTTGGTGAGCAAGCGGTTAAGATCAATTTCATTGCTGGGATGTGGGATTGTACTGCAAGTCACTATTTTTGCCGCACCCGAAGCCTGCAGGTCTTCATAGCCGTTCCCTGCAAATACTGCATGTACCCCAATATAAACGGGTGTTTTTATGTTTGCGCCCTTCAAAAGCTTCACTGTCTCAATCATAGTTTGCACGGCAGAGATAATGTCATTAACCAGCACAGGCGTATAATGCTTGTATTGATCAACATCTGGCACAAAGACCTCTACACCACGCCGAACCTTGGTCAGAAACGTACAAGACTCACCGGCGCGCGACGCAACGAATGTCAACTGCATTTAAATCTCCTTGTTATTTATTTTCGTGATCACACCATCCGGTGACAAGTTTCCATTCAAGACCTGCCGTTCCAGATCACTGAAAACAACCTCTTCATTGATGCTCAGCAGTTTTCCCACTTCTCGTAAAATATGTGCCCAACTACAGCCATTGACGAAATTCATGCCCTCAACATCTAGAGTCCCGCCCTTATTGATAAACCCCAGAGCCTTGACACTTCGTCCTGTCCACAAAGGCTGTAAAGTGCCAAGCATGAGTTCGGGGCGCGTATGCGACACCATCAGAACATGACGGCATGATGGCAAGCAAATGTCATTAAATACCGTTTCCGATGTTATATACTCAGCCTCACCTCGATTGCGCGGTACACGAAACCGTCCTGGTTCGACTAAATAGGAAACATTATGAGCAATACCGCACTCTTTCATACGGGAGGAGGCCTTCAAAACTTCCAATAGCTGATAGGCTCCAATGGCAATTAGACTAATTAAGGCCGTATCTGCTTCATGTCCCGCCCAATCTATGCGGATCCCTCCATTAGTTAGTAATTTTTTGGACTCATCCATAGAAAACAAAACCGGTATTTTTCGCTTTGGAATAACCAGCGTCCAAATTTGTCCTTGCGTTTGATAGAGCTGGGTAAGTGTTTCAGCGGCACTATTGTAATCGGCTGGAAATAAAACCCTCGAGATATCAGATGTCTCTGACAACATGCTCTCTGCCAAAGACGGGTCTTGGTGAGACAGCTCATTCTTACCGTTTTCCCATGTGTTTGAAGTTAAGACTAAAGGAACGGAAAGCCATTTGGCTGGTTTTCCGATCTCTTTCTGGTGTTTTGAGAAAATGATTTCCTGCCGCGACCCACCAAACATCTTAGCTCCGAACGCTTCGTAGGTGACAATCATATTGATGCCGCCTTTATTGCCAAATGCTGCGCCTGCAATTGCTTCTTCATTGAGCGCTGTAATCACTTTACCAAGAGTGGATTCTTCCAACCCTTCTTCAGCATCAACCGCCCGAAATTCCAAAGCCTCCAACGTATCATTCATACGATTGGAAAGCATTTCATCCGGATTACCGACACGCGGTCTTAGGTGAGGGTTGGCTTTGACAATTTCCAAAAATCCACCGTCAATAGCATCCATAGGGCTAATTTTTTCCCATTGCGTGGGATCATTCTGCTGTAAATCAATTTTCTTGAAAGGTAACGTTGGCAAGTTTTTTAAACTAACATCTCGGTTAGCAACTGGATGGTCCCGTTCTTTAGGTCGTCCCGCTCCATCATGTTTCTGAAATAAAGAAACAGCCGATTGCAGTTCCTCAAGGGGAACGTAAAGTTTTTTAATATGGGTGTTAAAACGCTTCGCGGCAATGTTATTGACAGATGGATTATCTACTAATGGCAAGTTATGAGCATAATTTGTACCCTCATTGTAGAACCCTGCACCTTTAGGGGCAACGGCGATGCCATAGGGTATGTTCACGTTATAATTCGTTACAGAGTCCAGATTTGCTGTATATTCGTGCAGCCTTCGTTCTTGTATCCAGATTGCCCAGGCAAAAGCTGCTGGATCGCGACCGTCAAAAACAAGAGGTTCGAACCCGTTTAGCTCCAGATGCTTGGTAAACCATTCAACGCCGCCTTCTTGGGACATGGTCGTGCGCTGATCAATGCGGCGACCATTGGCGATCATGATCGGAACAACGTCTCCGCAATCTTCCGCACGCCACCAACGCGGTGTCCAGTCCGCCCCGCGCTGTTCTTCAAATGCACCATCACTAAGGAATGCCACCAGCGATTCTCCCGGCAAAGGCATATGAGCATATTGAACCGACGCGAAACCAAGGTAACCGCCTTCCAAGTGACCGCCACCGGTATGAGGATTTACATGACTCCCTAGTGGGGAATCCTGGGTTCCTTCCTTCTTAAGCTTGTATGAATAAAAATCCTGTGCGAAGCGGGTTAACCCACCTTCACTCAAATTATAACGCTCTGCATGCCCTGCAGTCATGTTGTCTAATAACAAATTGACGCTGTCTATGGCAGCCACAGCGTGGCCTTGCCCCATCACCCAACTGCGCGTTTTTCCTGTTAGGGCGTTCGCCAGCATATATCCGAGATAGGCCGGGATCATATTCAAGGATCCGCCAAGATGGCCCTGCGGGTCTCGCTTGAAATCATCCTCCTGTAAATCACGGCCATTGGTGTAAATGTGACCGGCATAGGTTTGGTTGACCGCAAGCCACATCGCCGCATTGGTCACCCGGTCCGCCGCCGCCAGCAGCTTATATAACGGCACGCCATCTCCAATCACACCTTCGGCGGACAATGTTTCCTTCATTTCCGCAACACGAGCAGCCGTTTTCGGAGAGTGCTTGATTACGCCATAACCCTTTAGCCATTCTTTTTGAGATCGTTCTTTTTCCTCTGACATTAATATATCTTGCATTCGTTCTTATTCCTTATATTTGCGATCTGTAGTTATGTTGTCGCAAGTTCAAGCGTAGCCAGCTGGATTTAGAATTTGTTCAACTTCTTTAGCAATCATCCATTGTTCACGTGTTTGTGTGACAAGCACTTTGACCCGTGAATTTTCTTTTTGAATTTGTGGCGCTTCGTAGGACTGCAGTTTGACAGCTACATTTTTGTTTTCGTCAAAATGTAAACCCATAAACTCAAACCCTTCGCAGATACGACGGCGTATAGTCGCAGAATGCTCACCTATACCGCCGGTAAAAGCCAACACATCAACACCACTCATTGCAGCAGCGTAAGCACCCACATACTTACGGGCGCGATAGGCATAAACATCGATCGCCAATATTGCTTTCTCATCGCCCTCTTTCACCTGTTGTTCGATCATACGCATATCATTGATACCGGTAAGGCCTTTTAGGCCGCACTCATTGTACAAGTATTTTTCAATTTCATCTGGCAAAAGCCCTTGCGTGCGGTAAAGGAAGGCAAATAATCCGGGATCAACATCACCAGAACGCGTGCCCATCACCAATCCTTCTAATGCCGTCATGCCCATTGAGGTGTCGACCGATACGCCCTCTTCAATTGCGCAAACAGACGCACCGTTACCCAAATGGCAACTGATAATACGCAAGTCTTCAGATGGTTTGTTTAATTCCTCAGCTACACGCTGCATAACGTATTTATGCGAGGAGCCATGGAAACCGTATCGTCGCAAGCCCAAATTTCGCCATTTCTGCGTCACGGCATAGGTTACGGCTTTTTGCGGCATCTTTTGGTGAAAAGCAGTATCAAATGTAGCTATTTGTGGTACATCTGGCCATATTTTCTGCGCTAAGCGGATACCTACCAAATTGTGAGGTAGGTGTAATGGAGCTAGCGGGACACAGCTTTCAATACCATCGATTACGGTGCTATCAATAAGGCAAGAATCCTTAAAAGTCTCACCGCCATGGACTACGCGATGACCGATAGCATCAAAAGTTTTATAACCATTTAGCGCTAAAATATTCGATATTTTGTCCAAAGTGTTCGTAATATTTTTAAGGTTATTCGATGAATGCCTAAATAAGCGAACACCGTTTTCAACAACACCCAACTTCACCGATGAACTGCCTACATTAATAACGAGAATTCTCACCTTATAATTTCCTTAAATCTTAGCGCGCCGCAAGCGCAGTGCACCCATGAAACTAATACGTACGAAAACACTCGATCCCTCAACTAAATTGATCATGAAGAATGTCTGCTTTCGATCTAAAGCTAACATTAGATAAGCTTAAATCATCGATCGTGGGTGTAATTATAAGATCGAATTTAGCCTCAGTATTCTGGTGTTTCATGATATCTTATCGTTACTCATGAGATCAAAGCCTCCTGATGAAATGAGCTAAATAAGTCTCAAATAATTCGACGACGAACAAATTTTAATTACTTGTGACAGTCACTTCAACTCCGGATCATAACCCCTGTTCCCATGGCCACCGTTGTCGCAAAACTGAGCGAGCCAGCGTTATATTCAGAATTCTTCATAGAGGTTTTTCCTTCAAACTAGCGTCATACCGTCACATTTCATTTTTAATAATCTTAGTCATAGTCTCTGGAGAAGAGAGATCCATCGATTTTCTGTGAAGAGCGGATTTATAAATTGGGATTAAAAAAACACTAGGGTTTTTCAAACATTTTAAGGGAACCACGTTTTTTGTACGTATCAGGAATATACGATCTTGTGAGACTCTTCGTGAAAACTCATTACTGGAGGTTTATAGAATGACGAATGTTGAAAGAGAAATTAGACGCAAACTTTCAGTACTCAAGAAAGCAAAAGAAATAGGCAGTGCAGCAAAAACCTATCGATACTTTGGTATACTGAAGGTGACATTTTATCGAAGGCAAAAAGTCTACCGCCCAAACGATGAAAAAGGTCTGATGAATAAAAAGCCAATTCCTCACAGCCATCCAAACCAAACGTCAGATGATATTGTTGAGAAGATAATTTATTTAAGGAAAAAATCTGATCCAATATCATCAGAAGTATTACTTCATATCTAAAATTAAATAGGTGCACTTAAATTGCGCCGAGAAAGTTAACAAAATGCCATCAAATAATGGAAACAATCAACCTTGGGACGGCGGCTCTCAAAGTCGCCCAAACATTGACGACTTGGCTCGCGAAACTCAAGATCGCTTCAATCATTTTTTCTCAGGCGGCAGCAATAAACAATTTTTTACTATCCTGATTGCGCTGATACTAGGAGTATCTGCTTGGACTTCATACTATACAGTCCCTAGTGACTCTGTAGCCGTTGTGCAAAGATTCGGCATGTATCTAAAAGAAGTCCCCGCCGGTTTGCACTTTAAGATACCGTTTGGCGTTGATGTCGCCACAATAGTTCCTGTGAAACGTCAGTTAAAACAAGAATTTGGTTTCATAACACCCGGTGCAAAAGACCCAAATCAGACTAGTGATCCTTTTGAGGGAAAAAAAGAAACTCAAATGGTTACCGGTGATTTAAACGCTGCTCTGGTGGAGTGGGTTGTGCAATACCGCATCTCCGACCCGGTTAAATATCTATTTGAAGTTCGCGAACCAAGTGAAACGCTTCGTTATGTGTCGGAATCTGTAATGAGGGAAGTTGTAGGTGACCGCACTGTGGATGAAGTTATAACTGTCGGAAGGCAAGAAATTGAAACAGACGCCTTAACCAAAATGCAAGCCCTTGCAACCAAGTATGCTATGGGCATTAGCATTGATCAAGTTCAGTTAAAAAACATAAATCCCCCTGAGCCGGTTCAAGAATCATTTAATGAAGTCAATCAAGCACAGCAAGAAAAAGAAAAGTTAATCAACGAAGCCAGACGTGATTATAATAAAGTTATACCTCTCGCTGAAGGTGAAAAAGATCAAAGAATAAGAGAGGCAGACGGTTACCGTCTTAAAAGAATTAACGAGGCTGAGGGAGATGCAGCACGTTTCAATGCTTCCCTTACAGAATATCTAAAAGCGCCGGAGGTTACACGGCGACGACTATATATAGAAACCCTCGAGGAAATATTACCAAACATACAATCAAAAATAATTGTAGATGATCAAAATCAAGGCATTTTACCTTTGCTCAACCTGGATGCAGCTAAGGGAGCTAACCCATGAACAACATTAAACAAACCGTAATGATTGGCGTGGCTGCGATATTGGTTTACGTCACTTATAGTTCTTTGTATACCGTGAGTGAAGTTGAACAAGTCATTATTACTCAATTTGGAAAACCAGTTGGTGACCCTATTACTACCGCAGGATTAAAGACTAAATTACCATTCATTCAAGATATAAACCCTATTGATAAACGTATACTGGAATGGGATGGCAGTCCTTCGGACATGCCGACTAAAGACAAACTATATATTTCAGTTGATATTTTCGCTCGTTGGAGAATAGTAGAGCCTCTTCAATATTTTTTAAGACTGCGCGATGAAAGAAGTGCTCAATCCAGGTTAGATGATATTCTTGGCAGCGAAACACGAAACGCTGTAGCAAAACATGAACTAATTGAAATTATAAGAACCACTAAAGATAGGATACCGTTACGCGATAGTCTTTTGACGGTTACTGAGCAAAACCAAGATATTGGAGCATTAGTTCCAATACAAAAAGGTCGACAATTAGTGGAACAGGAAATTTTTAATGCTGCTGCTGAAAAGGTAAGAGTGTTTGGTATTGAACTACTTGATATACGTTTTAAGCGGATCAATTATAATGAAAGTGTGCGGCCCAAAATTTATGACCGGATGGTGAGTGAAAGACGACAAATAGCAGAAAGATTTTTATCTGAAGGTAACGGTGAGGCTGCACGTATCAGAGGAAACAGGGAACGCGATCTAAACAAAATCCAATCTGAGGCTTATCAGGCGGTGGAGAAAATTCGCGGCCTAGCGGATGCAAAAGCTGCGGAAATATACGCAAATGCCTATAATCAAAGCCCTGAATCTGTTTCTTTCTACGAATTTATCAGAACGATGCAGGCGTATAATTTTATAATTTCGAAAAACACCACCCTGATTCTCTCAACGAACAGTGATCTTTTTAAATTTTTAAATAGTATGAACCCTGGAGAGGTGACAAATGAGTGATGGACTATTCTACAAGATATATAGGTCTACGCTATACAAACTATTTTTTTTGAATTGAGGTTTTGAGAATATGGAAATAGCGATGAGGCATGGATTAACAACGTCTATGTCTAAATTTGACTTGGAACTAGATAAGCTGAATAATTTCATCGAAGAAAAGTGCGGCGGCAAAGAATTTTATTTTGGTTGCTGGTCGGCGGAGGATTTTGACTTTGGTCACACAAATGTTCCCGCAAACATTCAATTGGAGAGAGGCAAGAACTGGCTCGTTTTGAGAAACGGCGCAGATAGAACCAAAGGGCTTATATTTCCCAAAAAATATGAAAATGACCCTGATCTTGTTGTCTTTAGAGGGTATCTTGCTGATGAAACACTTCACTCATATTCTGACCCGCAGGGTATAAAAGAATATTGGTCCGGTGAACTAATGAAGCAACATAATGGGATGTTTAGTGCTATTACTATTACAGAGGGCGGTGAAAAGCTAAATATCATAACCGACTTATTTGGCATTGGGCCGATCTATACTCGAAAAATAGACAATCTTATATTTTTTTCCACTGCACCGGGCTTGCTTTCCTGTGAAGACGATGAACCGGATATGGAAGCGTGGTATATGCGTTTGATAATAGGAAGTGTTCCTGATGATAAATCACTTTCAAAGTCCATCGCTCTGAATGAAAGTGCAAGTGTTACTACTTATACATCAAACGGGCAAACTATAAATAAATGGTATGACATTAACCTTTTTCCCATAGGTGGGAAGCTCGTAAATGAGGAAACACTTGAACAATCAGAAAAATATTTTTCTGAAGCGGTAAAAAAATGTCTTAATTTAAAGAATGGCAATATTATATTGCCATTGTCCGGTGGATATGACAGTAGACGGATATTCGCCCATTTGGAAAAAAATAAAGCGAATTTTGAAACCATTACTGTGCAAATGCCAACAAAAACTGGGGCGGATGTTGATGCAATAATTGCATCTCGAATTGCAAAAGACCATGATGTCAAAAATACAATCTTGAAATACCCTCCAGAACCCCAATGGTATACCAACACAATCAGAAGAGTACTCGCTTTGGACGGCCTGTGTGATAGTCACACTTGGGCGCCTCCTCTTTTTGAGGAAATAGGCTATCAAAACTGTTGTATCTACGATGGTATCGCAGGAGATACTTTCGTGGGTGATGGCTGGCGATACGAAAATTTTGATAAAGATATTTTGGGAGAGAATTTCCCCAAATCACTAAACCCAAAGGCCTTCCCAACGGCTAAGGACGTTTCGTCCGAGCTTACAAAAATGCACAATGCACAGCCTTCTGGCCCAAACAGGGGCTTATTCACCTACGTTGCATGGCATTCTAGGCGTAATACCAGCTTGTGGTCTCAGCAACAGGCCCTTCCTGGGCAACTGATCGTTTGCCCCTATTTCGATTTGGATTACATAAAAACAATGTTTAACTACGTTTTAAAAGAAGGTGATTTTTATCGAATACAAAGGGGAATATTAGAAAAATACTGGGAAAAGTTCGCGTCTTATTCCAGCACCCGAAATATGCCTGATGATTTCGAAAGTCTTGAAAGCCTTGCAGATGAAAATAAAGATAGAGTATTAAAGAAACTTATGAAGGAGACACGTGGGAGTAAGGAACAAAAATTTCATCTCTCTGACGTACTTAGTTTTATTGGAAATAGTGCAATGTTTGCAAACAGGTTCAATCGCACGGTGAGAGATAAGACTTATTGGTGGGCGAGCCAAATAACTGAAGTCACATTTTGGTGGCAAAATCGCCCCGTGTTTATCAAAATGAACAATGAAAAGTAAACCCACCTTTATTTACGCCTGTTTTCCGTCGAAGCTGATGAGCGCATTTTAAACAATAGTCTAAGAGAGGGTTTATCTGATTGTAATGAATTGAAGAATAAAAATGAGACCTATGTACAATAATTCGAAAGCCATTGAGTTATAGCTATATTCTGCAGTATCATTGTATTCTCTCCTGAACCTTTGAGAACTTACCTGAATTGAATTAATTGGTCAAAACGATGAACTGCGAATAACTGCTACGGGACGAAAGCAGTCATTCGACATAATCTTTAATTTCGGCAATTGTAGGCCCCCTCTGAGTGTCCGCTAACGACCCAAAGCAGACACTAGGAAAGTTTAACAATTCTTGTATTTTCATAAAAATCTTCAGGCGAGAAGAATATCTAGATTAATATCTTCACACCCTGGATAGTTTATTATTTTATGCCAGTGATTATATAAGTACCTTTTGTAGCCAACGTAACATTTAAGTCAGTGTCGCTTTCATTTCTAAAATACCAGCCATGTGAGCCAGTAAAAGGTGCGGTGAATGTACCAAGCGAACTTCTTGCGGTACTGTCAGTATAACTTTCGTAAAAGCCTGATGTGTCACCTTCTGGCTCACCGTGGAAATCAAAATATATTTCCTCTTTATCCACAGCCCATTCATAGATGAGGCGATCATCTTTATTCATCTTGAATTTATATTCTAAGCCCGCGCCAGCAGGGACTAAAATTGTAGCAACATCTTTAGGCATGTTGGTAAACTCAGTCGTTCTTTCATCACCGACCGTTCCATTTGTGGAGATGGAAGCGTTTGTAGAAACAGGTGCTTCTATTTCGTTCGTTGTTTTCACACCGATCAAACCACCAATGCCTGTGGGGTCTATGCCATATTCAGCGGGAAGAACTATACTCACAAGTAACATCAAAGAAGTAAACAGCGCAATTAGAGTAGAATTAATAAGTTTATCGCTCGAGGGTAGTTCCCGGTCTGTTGAATTGTTAGAATTATTCATATCGTATTCCTATAATCATATTTATAATTTTATGCGCTGAAATCGCTGACTATTTGGCATCTCAGTAGACATATCCAAGTATCGTGATGCAAATATTCACTTAAGCTTAATCCTTGTTTCTGCGCTTCCTACATGAAAAGCAATTAAGGCGTGAAGAGCATTTCTTATCACGTCCTCACGCCTCTTAATTTCTTGACTTTTAATTCAACTCTTTAATGGCAGTATATTCACCATTTGTTTCAAGAGTAATTGTCATTGCCTTATCTGTACGGTTCCTCCAGAACCATCCATGGTTACCATCAAAAGCAGCTTCAATGGTTCCTTCCGAACGTTGTTTTGAACCTTTTTCATAATTGTGATATTCAATATTCAATACTTTTGAATCCGCATGAACATCGAAGTTGGCGTCTCCACCATCTGTCCACCAAACGTACTGAACTTTACTCCCCTTATTCATGGTAACTTTTATTTCTGTACCCTCGTTCGGAGCAAGAGTTACCTGCATTTCATGCGTCATGCCTGATGTTGCATCCGTCTCATGGACATGAGTATCTGCACCATGAGCATGCCCTTCTTCTATCGCGGCACCAACGGCTTCAACTACAGCAACTTCTTCTGCCTCATGGACGTGAGTATCAGCGCCATGGGCGTGTCCTTCTTCTGTCGCGGCGACTGCTTCTTCAGCCAAATGCCCGGCGGCATCAGCTTCTACTTCTGCGGCAAGAGAGGCTTTAATTTCTCCCATTTTTTTAAGGCCTATCATACTCCCTATCCCAGTTGGGTCGACGCCGTATTCTGCTGGTAGCACGACAGTAACAAGTAATACAACAGCACAAAAAGCAGCTATAAGTGATGATTTAAGAAGTTTAATTGTTGATGGAAGCTCTCTGTCTTCCGGAATGTTGGAATTAAACATTGTTTTTCCTTTTGATATTATTGTGATAAATTAAGCAACAAAATAGCCTGTGATTTGATAGCCCATGAGCAGGAAACCCAGCATCATAATTACGGCATTCGTTCGATAAGCATGGTGCAGGAAGTTGCCGGATTTTCGCCAAAATGAAATAGCGATCAGAATAACCGCCAAGGCAAGAAGTTGACCAATTTCAACACCAATATTAAAGAATATCAAGTTCGGCACTAGACCATCCGCAGAGAGCTCATAATCAAGAATTTTTGTCGCTAGACCAAATCCATGAAATAATCCGAATATGAATGTCGCTGCCTTAGTATCTGGCTGAACGCCAAACCAACGCTGAAAAGCGCCCATATTGTCAAGAGCTTTATAGACAACCGAGAAGCCAATTATAGCATCAATGAGATAGGCGCTAATGCTAATTTCCATCAACACCCCTGATAGTAGAGTGATTACATGACCCACTGCAAAAAGTGTCACATAAATGGCTACATCTTTTAGCCGATATAGAAAGAAAATGACGCCGAATAAAAATAGTAGGTGATCATATCCGGTCATCATATGTTTAGCCCCTAAATATAGAAAGGGAATTGGAGCAACACCAAAAATTTCTTGAATATAACCTTTGTCACCAGCAGTTACACCGTGAGCAAAGGCATCTACTGACATGCCAAGAAAAATCGCCAGCATCGTCAGTAATAAAACAAAAAATGATTGTTTATTTGTATTTAAATAGTAAGTCATTTTAACCTCATTAATTAATTCTCAATTTTAAATTATTTATTTAACTGGAGCCTTTTACGGATCGTTAATGGAAACGGAAACTTCCGTTAGGGACTTCTTTGCAAACATTTTTTTTCAAGATTTTTTACCCCATAAGCTATACAGAACTGGAAGAACGATCAGCGTAAGCAAGGTAGATGAAATAATTCCCCCGATTACCACTGTGGCAAGCGGCCTTTGTACTTCACTACCTATTCCGACGTTGAGGGCCATAGGCACAAAACCAAGGCTTGCGACCAGAGCCGTCATTAAGACGGGACGTAATCTGCTTAACGCTCCTTCTTTAACGGCCTCCAACAACGGCTTGCCTGATTGAAGCAGAGATTTGATAAACGAAATCATGACGACCCCGTTTAAAACCGCGACCCCAGAAAGAGCAATAAATCCTACAGCGGCGGAGATCGAAAAAGGAATATCGCGCAGCCATAAAGCAGCGACCCCTCCTGTTAGTGCAAAGGGGATGCCAGTAGAAATAATCAAAACATCCCGATATGAACCAAAGAGCATATAAAGTAGTCCAAGTATCAGTATCAATGCGGCAGGTACAACCACTTGAAGTCTTTTACTAGCAGAAATCAATTGCTCAAATGTTCCCCCATAAGTAACCCAATAGCCAGCAGGAACGTCAACCTGATCTTTCACTGCCTGTTGGACATCTTGAACAAAACTACCAAGGTCACGGTTTCTCACATTGGCTGAAACAACGATCCGTCGCTTGCCATTTTCCCGACTTACTTGATTGGGACCAATGATCAATTCAATACTGGCAACTTCCGACAATGGTATAGAGGAAAGTACATCTTCTGACCTTAAGCCATTCATACCAATTAGTGGAATTGGAAGGTTTTCTATGACCTTGAGGTCTTCTCGGATTTCCTCCGGCAATATTACCATCACAGGAAACCGTTTATCGCCCTCAAATATCAGACCTGCCTCTCGCCCGCCAACAGCCGTTGCAACAACATCCTGAACATCTTCAATCGTTAATCCATAAAGCGCTAAGTTTTTACGATTGGGAATTATCGAAAGAACAGGCAGACCGGTTATTTGTTCCACCTGAATATCGGCGGCACCAGCTATAGCTTGCATTGCGGTTTCAATATTGGTCGCAACTTCGAGTAATATATCCTGATCATCACCAAATACTTTAACGGCAAGATCAGCACGAACTCCTGATAAAAGCTCGTTGAAACGCATTTCAATGGGTTGGGTAAATTCGTACTTATTACCGGGATATGTCTCAACGACAGATTTAAGTTCTTCAACAAATTGCAGCTTTGGCTTTTCCGGATCGGGCCACTCACTTCGCTCTTTCATTATGATAAAAGTATCTGCGACATTTGGCGGCATTGGATCATTAGCAATATCGGCAGTCCCCATCTTACTGACGATCTTATCCACCTCTGGAAACTCACTTATTCGTTTTTCCAATGCAAGCTGCATATCAATGGCTTGGCTTAGGCTTGTCCCAGGGATACGCAGGGCATGCATCGCAATATCCCCTTCATCCAAGTTCGGGGCAAATTCTGCTCCCATACGCGATGCAAGAACACCGCTTGCTACTATTAAAACAAGAGCTAGGATTATGACTATACTGCGTGTTTTTAGAAAAATATCGAGCAGCGGCGCGTAGATATATTTAATACCGCTAACAACTTTACTTTCTTTCTCATTTACTTTGCCTGTTACGAAAGTCGCTACCGCAGCAGGAACAAAGGTTATTGATAAAATCAATGCACTTAAAATAGCGAATATGACTGTAAACGCCATCGGGTGAAACATTTTTCCTTCAACTCCCGTTAAGGCGAAAATGGGAACATAGACAATAGCAATAATAAAGACACCAAATATACTCGGACGCACAACCTCGGAGGTGGCTGCTGCAACAATAGAAAAGCGCTCATCTTTGCTTAATAATCGGCCAAGTTTTTTCTGCTGACCTGCCATTCGGCTTAAGCAGTTCTCTACGATGATGACAGCACCATCGACAATCAGACCAAAATCCAGAGCACCAAGGCTCATGAGATTTCCCGACACCTGATTTTCCACCATACCCGTAATCGTTAGTAACATTGAAATTGGAATGACAAGAGCAGTGATAATTGCTGCCCTGACATTTCCAAGCATAAGCAGAAGAATAACGATAACCAATAATGCCCCTTCAAGAAGGTTTTTAGAAACTGTGCTTATTGTTTTATCAACTAGTGTCGTGCGGTTATAAGTGGTTCTGACAGAAATTCCTTCCGGCAATGTACTATTAATTTCGTCAATTTTTGCCTCCACCGCTTTTGAGACGATCCTGCTATTTTCGCCGACGAGCATGAATACCGTACCTAATACAACTTCATGGCCATCCTGGGTTGCCGCACCTGTTCTAAGTTCGGAGCCTATGCTAACATCTGCAACATCGGTAAGACGTATATTTATACCATTGCGTTGACCAATAATAATCTGGCGAATGTCCTCAATGGTTTTTAATTGCCCGGGGATACGCACCAAATATTGTTCGCCCGAACGTTCAATATAACCAGCTCCCATGTTGGCATTATTTTGCTCTAAAGACAGAATGATGTCTTCAAAACTCACGTTATGTGAAGAGAGTTTTTTGGGCCAAGGCGTTATGTGAAACTGCTTTTGATACCCACCAATTGAATTAATATCAGCTACGCCTGACACTGTGATGAGTTGAGGTTTAACAACCCAGTCATGAAAGGTTCTAAGGTCCGTGGGTGTCCATGGTTCACCCTCTTCATTTACCGCATTTTCATCGGCATCGAGGGTATACATATAAATCTCCCCAAGCCCCGTCGCGATAGGTCCAGGGATTGGTTCAAGATTAGGTGGCAGTTGACTTTTTATCGTCTGCAAACGTTCGTTGACCATTTGGCGGGCGAAATAAATATCCGTTCCATCTTCAAATACGACAGTTACTTGTGACAAGCCATAACGGGAAATCGATCTCGTATAATCTAGTTTGGGAATGCCCGCTAATGCCGTTTCAATAGGAAAAGTTACACGCTGCTCTGCTTCGATTGGTGAAAAGCCCGGTGCTTCCGTATTGATTTGAACTTGAACATTTGTAATATCAGGAACCGCATCAATTAATAGTCGCTGCCCATTATAAATGCCTAATGCCGTCATGGCGAGTATGAGGATAAGAACCGTCCAGCGTTTCTTAATTACAAATGAGATAACCTTATCAAGCCAACCATCACTGATATTTGTGACTTTAATGGTCATGAGATGCTCCTGACTTTTCAACATCTGCTTTAACGATGAAACTATTTTCGCTCACATAAGCTTGACCCGGCTTTATTCCCGATAAAACTTCTGTCCATTCGGATGTTTGACGTCCAATCTCCAACATGCGAACTTCATACATGTCGCCAATCTGGGCGAAAACAACCGTAAAATCTCGAAAACGCTGTAATGCTTCAGTCTTCACGGCTAACGGGACTTCTACCAAATTCGTAACAACAGTCCCTTCGACCTTCATTCCTGGAAACCATTTAAGATCAGGATTTGGCAGCTCAGCATGGATGATCGTCGTCTGTGTTGCCATATCAACGACGGGCAGATAATTTTCCAATGTTGTTTCTGCATTAATATCCCCAATCATGGATTTAGTTTTTACAGTTTGCCCCGGCTGAACGACGACGTGATCTCCTGCATAAACATGAAAATCAATTCTCAAACGAGACAGGTCACCAATGACAAATAATTCCTCCTCGTTAACTACGTCTCCTTCATTGGCAGTACTTGAGACAATGACGCCGTCAAGTGGAGAGATAATTTCATAGGATTGCAAACTTGCATTACTTTCTATCCGTGCCAGAACATCGCCTTTTTTTACCTGCTGTCCTTCAAATTTAAATACACTGAGTATTTTTCCAGGGTAATTTGCTTTAAGGACCGAACGGGCGTTTGGAGCAAATTCAATGTCACCCAAAAGCTCTACGGTTTCTTCTATTACAGCGGGTCCAGCCGTATCCACACCGAGGCCAACCACGGTAGCCATTTTGGAATTAATTTGTGTACGTCCTTCATAGGAAGGATACTGCCACATAAAATTCTTGCCTTTGAAACTTGCTTCAACATTGACGTTGAAAGAATGTGGTTCAACAACAACATTATCACCTGATAGATAAGTCCCTTCCGGTTTGAATTTAAAGATATTTTGTTCTCCGTCGAGACGACCTAATATTATCGTTGCCTGAAAATCGTTCGGAGAAATAGCCTCACCATTTTCATATGCATATAGACGATATTGAGGAGGCATTCCTGTTTCAAATATCGTTACCTCGAGCGTGAAATTATCATTTTCTAATAATATACCGCCATTTGGGCCTCTCACTTCAACTTCTTCTACCGCCTCCTCATCGTTCAAGGAGCTGGCGCTATTTGATGGCGGGCTATCGCTACATCCGGCGAGAATAAAGCTCGCGAAGGCTGTCATCACCATATTGTGGAATAATTTTAATTTTATCATTTTACTCTTCCTGAATTTCTAATTCGATCGTTGCTGTTACTGCTTTTGCATCGTCATAATGGGCTGTTAGCCGGTTAATTTCGCTTTGGGCTAAATGAAATTGTTGTAGCTCAGTTATGAGTTGCGCACTGAAATTTGCGACAACACTTTGAGCAGCATAAACATCTAAATAATTTGCAATACCTTGTTCCAAGCGTTGGAGAGCAATGGCTTCTGTTTGCTTAGCTTCAGGGATCAATTCAGCATTTATGATCCGTACTTGTGTAAATGCAGCCGCTCGTTTTTGAACCTGCAATAACAGCTGCCTTTTTAAAAGCCGCTCAGCCGCCATCAATTCGATTTGGCTTTTATTAACTGCAGCACCAGCCTTACGAACATTATTTACGTTAGTGTCATAGAGAGCGAAGGGCATCGATACTCCTGCAACGAGGGCAACGTCTTGAGTGCCTTGCAAATAGCGAACACCCATATTGAAGGTAATATCCTGCACAGATTTCGCTTTTTCAAGTGACATACTTTCGCTTGAGCGCTTGATCTGTTGTTTCCAGAACAATATATCCGGATTTTCGGCGGTATTTATTTCGGGTAGTGAAAGCACCTCTGGCAATTGATTAAGCTCTCTGGCGTCTATACTGAAGGTTACGTCAGCGTTTTCCCATAAACTGGCCAGCTCCTGCTTAGAAACTTCCAAATCAAGTTGGAATTGTGAAACCTGTCTGCGAGCACTCAACAATTGTAGTCGTGCATTTTGAACCGTTAAGCTCGATGTTTGTCCGCGAGATTGATGCATTTCCAAAGTATTCAGAGTTTGCTCAAATATTTTCACCTGATCATTGAAGCTGTCCAGTTTCAATTGAGCCGTAAGTATTTTGATATATGCCTGTTCAGCTTGGCGCATTATGTTAAGGCGGGCCAAACGCCATTCCACACGAGCGATTTCGCGATCCTGTGTAGCAATGCTCCGGCGGTATCTTCTTTTATCACCACGCTCATAAAGCTGATTGTATCTAAGTGATATCTGGCTTTGTCCCAGTCCCGAATATGGACCTGAGCCAGTGAAATCTTCAATATCAGCCGTAATAAACGGGTTTGGCTTCAAACTAGCCTGTTTAATTTCAGCGCCTCGAACAATAATTTGTTGTTTCTGCGCATCAAGAATAAAAGCTGCATCAACAGCACGGTTTAGTGCCTCCTCGCGGGTTAGCACTTCTTGGGCATGACCGAACCCAACACTTAAAATCAGGAACGACCATAGGCCAGCGACGGCAAAAACCGCCTTCATATTTAATCTCATTTTGAATTTCTCTCATCAAAACATCGTAAATGTTAACGCCTGTGCAAAAGCAAGGCGTACTAATACTATAGTTTTAAAGAGTTAGACTAAGGGAGGTGGTACGGGAGGGATAAACGAAATGGTCTTGGAAATCTTGTTGTATCTAGTTGTAGTTAAACTCGCATCAACGTTTTGAATTGCAAATTCTTCGACTGTTGATTGAATATAAGTGCTTGACACAGAATGATACATGTCGTGAAGAGCGTGTTCATTGGAATGCTGCAGATCATTTGCCGCTAAAACATCATGATCTGACGCTGTGTGATGAACTTCAACAGTAGAAACACTGTGATCATCGTCATGGCCATGTCCATGGTCATCAAATACGGCAAAGTCCATCATACGCACTAAAATGAGTGTACATAATATCAAAATAATTACCGGTTGATTTCCTTGTCGAAAGGCCAATTTTTCACCTAAACAAATTTAACACGTACCTGCTTACTATCTTCTGTACGTAATTCTGTCAAGAAGGAACCCTATATGTTTTATTCCATAAGGTATATATCTATCGGACAGACTGCTATTTTTCAAACAACTCTCGAACGTCTGCTTTGGGTGGTCATTCGATGGAAGTAAAAAATAGGTATCGACTGTTGCCTTTTTAAGACTAGTAAATTCACTTCTAAAAATGTTTATTGATTAATAATTATTATATCTATATATCGACGAATATGGATATAATAGTATTGTTCATCGAAATATAAATAGTAATAAGGAAGAAATTATGAATGCTCGAATTGCGATAAACGGTTTTGGAAGAATGGGAAGATTATTTCTTCGCTCAATTTGGGCTCATCCAAACATATCTATTGTGGCTATAAATGAGCCATTTTCTTCACCGGAAGCTTCTGCCCATTTACTTGAATTTGATAGCGTCCATGGTAGATGGCAACGCGACATCAGTTATTCAAATGACAAAATTACTATCGATGGTCAGGATATTTTATACTCCCAAGCGGACACACCAGAAGCTATTGGATGGGGTTCAGGTGGGGTAGATTTGGTAATTGAATGTTCCGGTAAATTTAAATCTCGTTCAGCACTCCAACCATATTACGACAACGGCATTAAAAAAATACTGGTCTCAGCTCCAGTAAAAGAAGTAGGCGCTCTTAACTTGGTTATGGGGATCAATCACCACCTTTATAATGCAAATGAGCACGATCTCATAACAGCGGCCTCGTGTACCACAAATTGTCTCGCGCCAGTTGTTAAGGTTGTTCATGAAAAGTTGGGGATTAAGCATGGCTGTATAACAACAATACACGACATTACCAATACTCAGGTTATTGTTGATGCTCCACATAAAGATTTGCGGCGCGCTCGTTCTTGTGTCAACTCTTTGATCCCTACTTCAACAGGATCAGCAACAGCAATATCACTTATTTATCCTGAACTTAAAGGACGTTTAAACGGTCACGCCGTGCGAGTTCCGTTATTGAACGCCTCATTAACGGATTGTGTTTTTGAACTGGAACGCGAAACAACTGTTGAAGAAGTGAATGATCTATTCAAGGATGCCGCTGACACATATCTTGCGGATATTTTAGGATACGAAACATTGCCTTTAGTCTCAGCAGATTATCTGAACGACAAACGCTCAAGTATTATTGATGCACAATCCACTATGGTGATCAATGGTACACAATTAAAAATCTATGCTTGGTATGACAATGAATGGGGCTATGTCCACCGTATGGCTGATTTAACTGAGATGATTGCCAAATCATTATAAGGAGAGCTGGTATTTCTGACATTAGAAACTATGCCGTAGTGACGGCTTCCTATTGGGGGTTTACCATCACAGACGGCGCGCTTCGAATGCTTGTCTTGCTACATTTCCACACCCTTGGATATAAACCATTGGATTTGGCAATTTTGTTTCTCTTATATGAAGCAATGGGGATCATGACGAACCTGTTTGGTGGATGGCTTGGTGTACGTTTCGGTCTTAGGTTGACCTTATTTGCGGGGCTACTAACTCAAATTATAGCGCTTCTAATGTTATCAGTAATGCCCGCCGATATTACGGTTGGCTTGTCAGTGGTTTACGTGATGGCCTCACAAGCTCTTTCAGGTATTGCCAAAGATTTAACAAAAATGAGTTCGAAGTCGGCCGTTAAAGTCGTCGTAACTGAGGATGATCAAGGTACATTATTCAAGTGGGTTTCAATTTTGACCGGCTCTAAAAATGCACTTAAGGGCGCAGGCTTTTTTATTGGTGGATTGTTGTTGCAAGAGTTTGGTTTTCAAGGCGCATTAACTCTTATGGCTGGCGGATTGTTTATTATACTTGTCGCTTGTACGCAGTTTCTTAAAGACGATTTGGGAAAATCCAAAAAGACGGTAAAGTTCAAAGAAATATTTTCAAAGACAAGAGAAATTAATTACCTGTCTGCGGCTCGCATTTTTTTGTTCGCCAGTCGAGACGTTTGGTTTGTCGTCGGTGTTCCTGTCTTTCTAGCGAGCACGGCTGGATGGAATTATAATCAAGTCGGTGCGTTCATGGCGAGTTGGATCATTGGATACGGCATTGTTCAAGCATGTGTGCCAAATTTGCTACGTCGCCGGTCAAGGATAAGCCATGTTACGTTTTCTGCGAAAGTCTGGTGCTTTATCTTATTATTCATTCCTATCCTTATTGCTCTAGGCTTAAGTAACATTGGTAGCGACTGGTTGTCAGATCAAGAGATTGGATATAGCCCTGCTTCGTGGCTCGTTATTGGATTGGCGATATTTGGTGTCGTATTCGCTATAAACTCAACAGTCCACTCATATTTAATTGTCGCATACTCTGATGCTGACAAAGCGTCATTAAGTATTGGCTTTTATTATATGGCAAACGCTTTAGGCCGTCTAATCGGTACATTCTTATCTGGTTTTGTTTTCCAATATTGGGGATTATTGGCTTGTCTTATTATTTCAAGTATCATGGTGCTTATTGCTTTGTTTCTCACTCTGCCACTTGGACTTGTTAGTGATGAGAAAGCTAATTAAAAAAGAAAGACACGATATGATGAATGATCCTATTGCCGTAAAAATTCTTTCAGCGCTCGCTCAACCTACACGGTTCGGTGTCTTCCGACTGTTAATGAAATGTAATCAAGAAGGTCTGGCAGCTGGGGCAATAGCAGAAAAACTGAAAGTGCCACAAAATTCATTATCTTCACATCTAAACCTTTTATCAAATGCAGGTCTAATAAAATCGGAACGGCAAGGTCGCAGTTTAATTTACACCGTTGAAATAGAGGTGACTAAAGAATTCATTAATTACCTTGTAATGGATTGTTGTGATGGACATCCTGAAATTTGTGATTTGACCAAATGAACATAATTTAATTTTCTGATTATCGAACGCCCGCTTTGGGTCGAAAGCGGACGGTCAGTTAGTGGTCATGCTTTCTTAAAATTGTACCCCTATCCCTAGGTTGATGCGATTGTCATCTTTTGTTTCGTCGGCGTTGTTATCAATCTGATAATCGGCCTTCAACGCGATATCTTGGTGTGGCCAGTAATTTACACCAAATGATGTTTGTTTATTGGCTGTTTCAAGAACGCTACCGGCATTATTATCAAATGTACTGTAACGAGCAAAGATACCAATCGCCTTACCATTCCCAAATGAATATTTATAAGACGGTTCAATATACCAGCCGCGCTGGATATCACGACCTATAAGTTCTGCTTCCTGACTATCCAAATTCCACTGAGCGTAGAGGGCACGCAGTCCAAGCTGGCTGGCCGGTGAGATCTGATGGCGGATATCAGCGTGACCTTCAATCAGAGTTGCTGAGGTTGGTGCCGCGGTTTGAGTGAGATCGTCCTGATACTGGATGCTGGCACCAAGATTGACACCAGCAACGGGCATCCAGGAGAGGCGGCCGGTAAAGGCGGTGTTCTTCCACATGGCCTCACCGACTTTTTGGCGACCGCTGCGGATCAAAAATGCGTTGCCGCCGGTTGTTGGTGTTGCCAGTCCCGAATGAACCATGGCGTCATACTGAAGGTTTTCACCAAGCTTGCCGGTGAATTTTACCCCGGCTTCCCACCATGTGGCCGGAATGATATTTTTTTCCACAGCATTTCGCTCAACACCATAAAATGTTGGCGGTTCGTGAGTTTCGTTGAGGATACCCACCGGCACAAGTTGAAGCCCGACAGAAGATGTGGTGTTGTCGGTCAGGTCAAATTCAACGAAGGCCTGCTCCAGCTCAACTTCACCAACTTTTCCTTCGCCGGCAATTGAGTGCTCCACTTCAAGCTCACTGAAAAAACGCATTCTGTCGTTAAATTCGTGTCCCATGAACATCACGAAGCGGTGGAAATCAATTTCATCGGCTTCACCACCATTATAATGTAGCTCTGCGTAGCCACCAAGCGATGTACCCGAAGAGGAGCCATGGCCCGTGGTATCAATATTTTCTTCCATAGCGGCGACGGTTGCCTCAACCATCATTTCTGTTTCTTCTACTCTTTGTTTATTCTCGGCGGCGACTTGTTCGGTCATGCCGAGCTTTTGCTCGAGTGCGGAGATTTGTTCCTGCTGTTTTTTAATAATTTCCCACATTTCTGCGTCCGTTGGCATTTCCTGCGCGACAGTGGTTACAGCGCCAAAGGCGATGGATAGGGCAAAAATTGAGCTTGCCATCTTTAATTTATTGAATTTCATTTAACTTCCAATGTTCTCGTTCAAAATGAATGTGTTTATATAACTAGTAATTTCTGTTTGATAATGATTCTTAATAATGTTGCTATTAATAATCATTATCAATAAAATAGCAACATGAAAATGGTGTGCTTTAATAGAAAAGATGAAATAAACAGATCATTAAAAATTAAGAACGTTTGACCTTATCAAATAGTACATATGGAAAGCATTGAGAGCGTCCGCTTTTTTGGGGGGGGGTATCAACCGGTCGCTGCAACACTTTTACTTTATAAAATAGAAAAAGAGGTAGATCTGAACACCGAGTTCTCTTGGCAAAGGTCCACTCATCTAGTACTTCCTTGTGTATCCCGTCAGAACAAGTTGGACTAATTAAGGGTATTGCCTATAAACAGGTTAATTGGGGGTAAGAGATGGATAAACAATTTATGGCTTTCTGTGAGCTTTAAAACTACTTTTCTACTTCATGAATATAGCACGGTTTGAAGCACGGTTTCAAAAAGAAAAATGAAAAATCATTTATTTAAGATGGATTAGCCCTATGTCTATCAGGCTCATAACCTGAAGGTCGTTGGTTCAAATCCAACCCCCGCAACCACTGATAAACGGACGGAAAGGTCAGAAAAATTCTGGCCTTTCCCGTTATCTAGAGCAACCATTGCTGCAATACTTCCATATAATTCGACCTGCATATCAGCTGCGTTCGTTGGTTTTAATATAATTCTATCGATTAACGGCCTCAAAGCATCCATTGCTGCATGTTTTATTCCTGGTTCGTAAATTGCCGATGAAAGGTCTTTTACTTTTTCTCGATAAATACTAATCATTTCTTTGTCTGGTTTTGGGTGCATAAAATCTTTTTCCAAGTTAGCACTTAGTTCTGCCTTTTGAGCTTCAAGTTCAACAATCCTGTTATATGTGGAATCAGTTACAACGCCTTGTTCAATAGCATGTAGAATAGCGTTTAGGCGCTTATCTATTTTATTAAGATCTTGCCGAAGCCCTTTCTGTTCAAACTCAGAAGCCTTTTCAAGTTTTTTGAGCTGTACGATGTATTCGTCGATAAATTGTGATAGAGCTTTAGGCTCTAAAAGTTTATGTTTTAGACCAGATAAAACACGTTCTTCTATATCTTGCCGTTTAATCGTTTTAGAGTTGAAGCATGTACCCCTATTTTTTCTATTTGCACATCCATATCGATCGATTGAGACGATTGTATAACCACCTTCGCAATCTCCACATTTTAGTAAACCAGACAAAAAAAACTTCCTGCGTCGGGAACCCGTCAGATGGTTGTTTCCACATTGACTTGGTGCCATTTCTGTAATTATGGTCTGTCGAGCCTTTACGCTTTTCCAAAGATTATCTGAAAGTAAACGAAGCCCTGGTGTATCTTGGATGACCCATTCATTCTGGGGGTTTAGGCGTGAAATCCGTTTTCCAGTTTGTGGGTTTTTAATGAAGCGTTGACGGTTCCAAACGACACGACCGATGTAACGTTCATTATTGAGAATGCCTGTTCCTTTCTTTTTGTGTCCTCTAATAACTGTATCGGTCCAAGTATTTCCTCGTGGTCCAGGAATATTTTCTTTGTTGAATTTTTTTGCAATTTGTCTTGGACTTTTTCCTTCAGAAAATTCTACAAAAATGCGATGTATGATTTGGGCTTCTAATTGATTGATCTCTACCTGTCCTTTGATAGGTGTTCCGTTATGATCAAAATCTTTTACGATGTCATAGCCATAGGCTTTTCCACCTGCAGATCGACAAGCCCTAACACGGCCCTCTAGACCTCTTCTTGTTTTTCGTGCAAGGTCTTTTAGAAATAAGGCGTTCATTGTACCTTTTAAACCAACGTGCAATTCATTAATAAAACCTTCCGATAACGTTACCAGAGTTACTTCATGAAATACGAGGTGTTTGTATAGTGCAGCGAGATCTTCTTGGTCTCTAGAAAGTCGATCTAGAGCTTCAGCTATTATGAATTGGAATTTTCCTTCCGAAGCGTCACTGAGTATTTTTTGGTAATTGGGACGAAATCGAGATGCGCCGCTCATTGCTCGATCTGCGTAGACATCGTATGTGGTACCATCATTAACATTAATATATTTCTGGCAATCACGTACCTGGTCTTCAATTGATCTTTCATCCTGAAGGTCCGTTGAATAACGAGCATATATTGCATAGTTTTTCACTCTATTATCCTCTTGTTCTCTTCTACAATAAGTCTTGCGAGCAATTTGATGAGAAGCTCGATACTTGCATCAATTTTGGGACTACGTACTTCTTCGTTAATTTTGTACTTCATGGTTGTTCCAATTGCTTATATGCTCTATTTTGTCACACAGTAACTACTTTTAGCGCTAAAATATAGTTACGTCAACACTTAAAGGTCACGTGGTAACTATAATGAGTAACGAAATATCAATTGTTCAATGTAAAATGGCCCGTATAGGAGTAGGTTTGGGTGTTCGCGAACTTGCTACTTTAGCGGATGTATCGCCAAATACGATCACCCGCTTTGAGCGAGGTGAGAGACTTCAGGGACGAACAGTACTAGCAATTAAAACTGCATTAGAGGAAAAAGGCGCAATATTTTTGGAAAATGATACTGTCAAAATTGATTAGAGGCAGAAATCTATAAAAATAAACCTCATAACTGAAATAAGATATATTCAAAATTTCAGAGATCAAAACCCTATGATGAACACCTAAATAAGCGTGAAATCAATCAACCTTAGACTATCTAAAAATTAGATTATACCATCGAATATCAGGTATATCATGAGAGTTTATGGAACGATAAAAACAATAAAATGTTAAATTCTTACTTTACTTTTTACTGGTAATTTCTGGGAAATAGTGTGGAAATACCCACCTTTTTAACTAATTAAGTTGATAAAATGAGTGTCTGCTTTCGACCCAAAGCAGACGTTCAACATAGTACTCAGCACTAGAGTTCAAGTTTCTCTGTCAAGGGCGGAGTAAAAACAGGCCACAGGGCGGCGTAAAAG
>TARA_R110002096_G_scaffold44526_12_pt1 | contig 59755 bp, 53 predicted proteins | sample TARA_R110002096 | Tara Oceans TARA_R110002096 (sample SAMEA4397295) | marine metagenome | biome: Polar Biome; feature: [DCM] deep chlorophyll maximum layer (ENVO:01000326); material: water (ENVO:00002006), including particulate matter (ENVO:01000060) such as... | depth 35 m
GTTGACCAGACGTGCGACGACAAATCCATCGAAGCGCGTTTTCAGGCCTGCAAGGCATCGCTACAGGCGTACACCAAACTCGAGATGCCAGGCTCAGAAGTGGACTGTGAAGCACTGCGACTCTTTGCCGTTCATCTCGCGCCACTGGCCCAAGATCTTTTTAAGAACATTACGGAGCTAAAGCGTTACAGCCAAAGCCAGCCCGACGCGTGCCGCGAACGCAATAAAGCAAAGTACGGTGCAGAGATGGGAGGTCTAATGAACGAGCTCGCCAAAAGCATGGGGCCCGAAATGGACCGGCTAGAAAAACGCGTCCGCTCCTGCGCCGATCACCCTGGCATGGCCGAAGCCTTCGAAGCCGCATCGTTTCCAAGCAAGCCCTAGGGCGCTGAACGGAGACTAAGAGTTTTTCTCAATTATTCGACGACGAGCTTCGAATTGGCGGGATGCGGCGGAATTGCGGCTTTGGGGTAGTTGGGAGTTCCGATCCGTTCTAGTACGCTTCGTGATTGGGGAGATGTGGCAGAGCCACGCCTTGGGAAGGTCGCGCTGAAGAGTTCCGAGGGCTCTCCGATGCGTTTTAGTACGCTTCGAATGTTGGTTGGATGTGATGGGCTTGCGGCTTTTGGTTCTTGTGTGGCGAGGGGCGAGCTCGGCAACGCGTCTGACAGCCTCCGCTTCGTGCTCTGCGCCGCTGGGCGGAATCGGGCGGGATGAGTTCCGATTGCTGATCTGAGCATCGTAGGTTTCGGCTTCGAGATCTACGCGTTTGCTGCCAGCCACGTTGCCGCCGCTGACGATGACTTCGGGACTTCGCGACTTCGACATTGGCTGGCGAAGGGAAACGCCGCGCCGGGCAACGGTCTTGTGAATGTGGGCCCCGTCATACCCGTAGTCTGAATCGAAGCACGCCTCCCCTAGCAGACTCTTTAGCGTGACGAAGCCCTCCTCTTCATCGCGCTCAAGCGCACCGTGGTCGAATCGATCTGTGCTCGGAATCAGCTCCAAGCAGATCCGCTTGGAACGTATTTCGCCCCAAACTTCGGTATGACTTAGTCATACTCAACATGCTACGCTTCCAGGTATGTCTGCCAGCCATAAACGCACGTTCAGCCTTCCCGCAGAGCAATCGGCCTACATCGACGAGAAGATCAACTCGGGGCAATTTGCCAGTGGCAGTGAAGTCATTCGAGCGGGGCTCAGGGCACTGCAAGAACGTGACAACGCCGTGGAACACTGGCTTAAGACGGAAGTTGCATCTAGATACGACGCGGCAAAGGCGGGCGAAAGTACGACCATGTCCGTCGACGAAGCATTCGACAAGATTCGAGCGGTGCATGCCGAAGCGATGAAATCTCAAACGTGAAGACGCGAACCGTTGAGTTCGATGAGCTTGCCAGCGCTGATCTACTAGACCTGTACCACTACCTTTCCAACGTTGCGCCTGCCAAGACGGCCGTCGCATATCTTGATCGACTCTACAGGTGGAACAAGCTCGCGGGCAGTACTGGTGCAAAGCCCGAAGTCATCGTCAGCGGCGGCAACGGGGCTGGCAGCAAACGCGTAGATCTCGAAGCCGAATAGTACGATCGCTCGGTCAGCAATCGGAACTCATCCCGACCGAGTTTGCCTGCGGCGCAGAGCACGAAGCGGAGGCTGTCAGACCCGCTGCCATGCGCGCCCCTCGCCACACAACCGCCCAAAGCCGGAAATCTGCCACATCCCACCAATTTCGAAGCGTAATAAAACGCATCGGAGCTCCCTCAGAACTCTTCCAACACCAGCCAGCAAGACCGATTAGGCTTGATTCGGCGCCCCCGGCAAACCCGCGAACATGGCCGCCTGCAAAACGCAAAAAAGGCCGAGCCCACACGGACTCGGCCTTTTGCTCAAAACAAAACGGCTACCTACTTCGCAACGCGCGTCGCCGCCTCGACGACCTTCGCAACCGTAAGCCCATACTTCTGGTAAATCGTCTCCGCTGGCGCCGAAGCTCCAAACGTATCGACTCCAATCGCCTCACCGGCATCGCCAATATAGCGTTCCCAGCCAAGTGTCACGCCGGCCTCAATAGAGACCCGAGCCCGAATCGCCGGGGGCAAAACGCTGTCCCGATAGCTCGTATCCTGAGCAGCAAACGCCTCCCAGCAAGGCATCGAGACAACCCGAGTCGCAACCCCGTCGGCCTCAAGAGCCGTGCGCGCTTCCATGGCGATTTCGACTTCGGAGCCAGTCGCTAAGAGAATCACCGAAGGCGTGCCAGCGCAATCGGCGAGCACGTACGCACCAAGGCTAACGTCTGCCTTGTCGGTACCCTCTTGCACCATCAAGTTTTGCCGAGACAAAACCAGCGCCGTTGGGCCCTCGGTGCGATTCATCGCATAGCGCCATGCAGCCGCGGTCTCGTTTGCATCGGAAGGTCGAACAACCGAAAGATTTGGCATTACGCGCAGCGCCATCAAGTGCTCGACAGGCTGGTGCGTCGGGCCATCTTCGCCAAGACCAATCGAGTCGTGGGTCCAAACGTAAATCACCGGCTGCCCATTGAGCGCAGCCACGCGAACCGCAGGACGCATGTAATCGGAGAAGACAAAGAACGTCGCAGCGTACGGGCGAATGCCGCCGTGGTAGTCCATGCCATTGCAGATGGCGCCCATCGCATGCTCGCGAACACCGAAGTGAATATTGCGACCGGTGCCATTGGTGCCCTCAAACGAGCCGCCATCGGCAATTGCGGTCTTGGTCGAGCAACTTAGATCGGCATCACCGCCAAAGAGCCAAGGCACCGTTTGTGCGATAGCGTTTTGCACCTTGCCAGCAGCCGATCGAGTCGCGACCTTCTCGCCAACCTTCCATGTTGGCAGCGCAGCATCCCAACCCTGTGGCAGCTCACCAGCAAGAGCGAGTTTCCACGAAGCTGCAAGCTCTGGGTATTCTTCTGAGTAGGCGGCAAACGCCTTTGCCCATGCCTTGTTAAGGCCCGCTCCAGCAATACCGGGCTCGGCCATATGTGCCGCAACCTCGCCAGGAACCGTTAGCGGCGCAGTTTCTGTCCAACCGAGCTCTTTCTTAGTGAGCGCAATCTCGTCGGCGCCAAGGGGCGAACCGTGTGAGCTAGCAGTGCCAGCTTTATTTGGCGAGCCGTAGCCAATGGTGGTGTGCACGTAGATGAGTGTTGGCCTATCGGTGTCGGCTTTGCCTGCGGCAATCGCCGCATCAATGCCCGCAAGGTCAGTATCGCCCTCTTCAACGCGCAAGACCTGCCAGCCGTAGCTCTCGTAGCGCGCGCAGACATCTTCGGTAAGCGTCATGTCGGCGGGGCCATCGAGGGTTACGTCGTTGGCATCGTAGAGGCAGATAAGTTTGCCAAGCCCAAGGTGCCCGGCAAGCGAGGCGGCTTCGCAAGCAACGCCCTCCATCACATCGCCATCACTGATGATGCCGTAGGTGAAGTGGTCGACGATGTTGTGACCCGGGCGGTTGTACATGCTCGCTTGTGCGCGCTCGGCCATCGCCATTCCGACGACATTGGCGGCGCCTTGCCCAAGCGGCCCGGTGGTGGCCTCGACGCCCGGTGTGTGAAAGCTCTCTGGGTGCCCAGGACACTTTGAGCCCCATTGGCGGAAGCTCGCGATGTCGTCGATGCTTAGATCGTAGCCAGCGAGGTGCAGCATGGAATACATGAGCATGCTGCCGTGGCCCGGCGAGAGCACAAAGCGGTCGCGATTGGGCCACTTGGGATCTTTGGGATCGTGACGCAGGTGCTTTTGCCACAGGGTATAGGCCATGGGTGCGGCGCCCATCGGCAACCCCGGGTGTCCAGAGTTGGCCTTTTGAATGGCGTCGATGGACAGGGTTCGAATCGTGTTGATGCTTAGCTCGCTTAGGGCGTTTTCACTCATGATTGCTGCTCTCCTGGCGTCGGTTGGGCTCGTGCGCCAAAGGGCTCACACAGTGCCAAATTCGCGGCCACCGTACCCGATGCCAAGCAAAGCGGTCTATCGCTGCGCGAGGTAAACGTAGAGTGCGACCAAGACGCCAACGAGCGGCAGCGGAGACATCATCAAAACCGTGGCTTGCGGCGTGAGACCAGCGTCGACAAAGGCGCCAGCCGCCATGCTCGAGAGTGCGAGAGTTAGCGTCATGGCGCCAAACTCCAAGGCAAAGACTCGGCCGTGAAACTTGGGATCGACACCGGCTTGTAGGAGCGTGCCGGCAAAGACCCAAACCAGGCCTTGGAGAAGCCCACTGAAGCTGTAAAAGACGCAGGCCTCGGCAAAGGTCGTTGCGTGCGCCAACCACCAGTAGACCACCACCTGCCCCGCGAATGCCGCCACCAGCGAGAGCCGCATGATGCTGTGATTGTCTCGGACCAAGACGCGAAACCACAGGGTTCCGACAAGCGTGCCAAGACCGCGAATCGCATAGAGAGCACCAAGCCAAAGCGCGCCGTCGTAGCCGTGCCAGAGACCGCCGCCAAAGAGTGGGATGAGTGCAAAGACGCCGCCGGCAAGGCACTGGCACGTCTTAATGCACGCCTGTCCTGCGAGCGCGGGATTGCGCTTGAGGTAGCGAAGCGCCGCTACAAAATTGGTGTCGTCAGATTTGTCGGTTGGCGGTCGCTGGGGCGGAAGGCGGTAGAAGAACGCCGCCGATACCCCGAAGGTTGCAGCATCGATAACGAACGAGGCATCGATGCCCAAGAGCGCCGTCACCGTGCCACCAACAGCGGCTCCAATGGTGAGCATGCCTGCCCAGCTCGCACCGCCAAGCGCATTGGCCGCGGAGTACTCGCTCGCCGATACAATGCGTGGCAAGACGGCCTGCTTAGCGGGAATCGCCAAGCCGGCGAGCAGCGTCGATGCAATTGTACAAAGGTAGATCGCCGGCAGATTGCCGAGTTGATGCAGGCCGATAAAGATCAGCGCAAGACTGCCCCGGCCAAGATCGGTCATCAGCAGCAATCGACGTCGGTCGACGCGATCGACGATGGGCCCAGCAATTGGCGCGATGAGAAATACCGGCGAGGTCTTACAAACTAAGACGAGCGTTAGTGCGAGTGCGCTATTGGTCAGCTCGGCAACGGCGGAGTAGAGAGCGATGGTTGTGAACCAGTCGCCTAGAAAGGAAACCAGTTGCCCGCAAAAGAACAGGCGGAAGTTTCGGTTCGTCCTCCAAAGGTCGCGATATCGAACAACACTCGCCAATTGCTGCTTTGCTAGCGACTGCCGCGTTTGCGCGTCTTGCCAAAGCGGCGAAGCTGCAAGTCTAGCTGCACATCTTCGGTAGGCGTGAGCGTCTGAATCACCGGCTTAAAGCCCGCTCGCGACACTCGCACCTCCACATCTTCGTGGGCGGGGACCACGCGGCGAATCGGAGTTTTCCCGATTCCCTTGCCATCGATCGTCACCCAAGCTTTGCGCGGCATACTGGTAACTCGCAAGGTCACCATGTCCCGCTTCATGTGATGCAGAAGTGTGAACGGAGCCCCCGAGACCAACTCGACCTCGAGCTGATGATTGGCATACTTCTCGTGTTCGATGGAAACGACCGAAGTACCACAGGCAATGGGGTATGCGTCGCCGGTGCGCTCGATGGCAGTGCCCTCAATGAGCACCACGGCGTCGACTGGTGTAATATCTAAGAGAAGTTCGCAACCCAGAGAGGCTACCGAACCCGCGTCGAGTACTTCGGGATCCGCGCCCGCCGCGGAAGAGGCATCGACTTCGATCGGAGCCGCGTCGCTACGAATCGGAGTTGCATCAAAGCTCGGCGCCACAGCGGCATCGACACTGGCATCAACAGTGGGAGCAACACTGGGCTCAATGTCCGTGGCGAGCACATCGGATTCGCTGTCGTCGGCATCCGCTTGGCGATCGCCGTCCACCGATGAATCACCGCAACCACGCAAGAGAAACCCAGCACCGAGCCCGACTGCCAAACACAGGGCTCCAAAGATGGCGGCCTGACTTCGCAAGATCATGACCGGCGATGGAGGTTGGCTTGTGCCGCCTCCCAAGCCTGGCGAAACCATGGGTAGGCTTGCAATCGAACGCGTCGTAATTGGTTTGGGAGTGGAGCCAGGCAATGGACGCGATGCCCCCGTTGCCGGTGCGATGGTTTCCGCAATGGCCGCAGTAATCGCATCCGAGCCAAGCTCGCCCTTGGGCACCGGACCTTCAGGGTTTGGCAACGCTTGTGTAATGGGCTTTGGCCGGGGCGGCGCCGATTCTCTTTGCAGCAGAAAGGAACTGACCGACTCATCGCCGACCTCCGCCAGGTCTTTCGCCGATGGCACCGCCGAAGAGGTTGGAACTGGCAGAGAGGCTGCTGCTGGCGGCGCGGCAGCGATTGGCGGCGCGGAACTCGGCGGCGTGGCACTCGGCGGCGTGGCACTCGGCGGCGCGGCACTTGGCGGCCTGGCAATGACTGCTGGCGGGTTCACGGCCACGGGCGTCGCTGGCGCTGGAGGCACACGTACCACGCGTGGCACCGGAACGATGCGCGCAATGGCTGGCTTGCGCACCGACGTCACTGGCTCTTGTGCCGCGCGCATCGAGACCACGCGCGTCGGAGCTCCGCGCTCCTCCTCGTCTTCGGCGTCTGCGATGGCATCGAGCGCAGCTCCAAGGTTTGGCCTTGGTCCTGCCGAGACCATCGTCTTCTCGTCTTCATCCTCTGGCGCGTGCGGTTCGAGTTCGAGCACGCCCTCTTGAGGCATGGCTTTAACTAGGGTCCGAGGATCGGCGCTCGTGACGGCAGGTTTCGCGACCGCAGGCTTTCCGTCCACCCCCTCCGGATCGGCAACTTGTGTCGTCTCGCCCTCCTCGCCTTCCTCCTGCGACTCCATCGCCACCAAACGCTTGATGGCCTCCTCTTGGGCATTTTGAAGGACGATGGTGCATGTAACGAGGCGCGCCAGGGCTGCCGCATCAGGGCCAGCAAAGCCTGCGGCCTTCTTAGCCTCGGCCTTCAGCTCTTCTAGAGAAACCGTCTCAACTAATGTCGAAACATCAAAGCTCTCATCGCTATCCCCGTTCGCCGAGAAATCGGGTTTTGGGTTCTTGGTGGCGTTAAGTTCGCGAAGCAGAATGCGCCCCATCGAATCCAAGCTGCCGAGTTCAAGAAGCATCCCCGAGCGTCGATAGCGGTTTTCTGCGGTTTCAAAGCTCTCAGAAATACTCCCAGTTCCGCGAAGTATCACGTTCCCTGGTTTGCCCTTTGCATCGTCCTGAAGCGCGATAGCAAATCGAACATCCTTTTGGACCGCGAGCGGAGTTGCGGTAGGAAGGAAAATGGACGTGGCATTGCACAACTCGCGAAACGCCGCCGTGAACTCATCAAGAGCCCCGCAGCCTGTCACGATACGAGCAAGTCGTCCCGCAGCCATCTTCGCGTCCCCTTCCACTATCTAGGTATGGTAGCGCAGCACGAGAAAAAACACAGATTCCGGCCCATTCAGATGCGCCTCGCAGGTTGCCCAGCGTCGCCAGCCCGGGCACAGTATCGCCATGCGCCGGTCTCTTCTCTGCATTGCCATGCTCCTAGCTGCCCACGGCTGTAAGGGAGATGCGCCAAAGGCTCGTGCCAAGGTCGTACATCAACCTATTGAAGTACCGGCCGTGACGGGCGAGGTTGGCCCAAGCACCCAGTATACGATTCGCTTTGACGACGCGAAACACCACTACATCCATGTACGGGCTGTGTACCCGGCACCAGCAAACTCGGATGTAGAGCTGAGCATGGCAGTTTGGACCCCCGGCTCCTACCTCGTTCGCGAGTATGCTCGAAACGTTGAGGCCATGCGCGCTGCAACCCCTGACGGCAGTCCACTCGAGCTTGCAAAGAGCCGAAAGAACCGCTGGAAGGTGCACACAGGCGAAGTTCCAGGCCTTGTCCTCGAGTACAAAGTCTATTGCAACGAGCTTTCGGTCCGCACAAATCTCGTCGATGCCGACACCGCGATTATCAATGGCGCGCCCACCTTCATCCGTTTGGTCGAACCGACCCCACGGTCGGCGACTGTGGAAATGATCTTGCCAGAGGGCTGGAAGAACACGGTCTCGGGGCTCGACCTCGAAACTGCCGGAACCGCAAATCGCTTCATTGCTAAGAACTACGATGAGCTCGTCGACTCGCCGCTTATCGCCGGGCGCGAGTTGGTCGACCAGGCATTTGAGATTGAGGGTATTGCCCACCATGTCGCCCACCTGGGCGATGTGAGCCAGTGGGATACCGAAGAAGTACTCGCCGACGTAGAGCAATTGGCTCGGGCAACAGCCCGTTTCTGGGAGGTCCTCCCGTATAAGCACTACTATTTCATGAACGTGGTCCTCGGCGGCGGAGGCGGGCTGGAACACCTCGATTCCACCCTAATGATGGCCGGCCCCTTCAGCACACGAACCCGTTCGGGCTATCGAGACTGGCTGGGCTTGGTCGCCCACGAATTCTTTCACGCTTGGAATGTAAAGCGCCTGAGGCCTGCCACTCTCGGCCCCTTTGACTACGAGAACGAGAACCACACCCGTTCGCTTTGGGTCGCCGAGGGCATTACCTCGTACTACGATGATCTGCTCATGCGACGCGCTGGTCTTCTCGACGAGAAGCAATATCTCAGCAAACTCACCGGCCAAATTCGCGGCACGCAAACCACACCGGGGCGACTCGTCCAACCGTTGGCAGACGCGTCCTACGATGCCTGGATCAAGTACTACCGTGGCGACGAGAATTCGCTAAATACCTCGATAAGCTACTACAACAAGGGTGCGGTGGTGGCATTTCTACTCGACGTCGAAATTCGCATCGCCACCGGTGGTGCAAAGAGTCTCGACGATGCGATGCGGCAGTTGTACGCGCGCTACTCGGGCGAGGTGGGCTACACACCAGAACAGTTCCGATCCACAGTAAACGAAATTGCCGGCGCAGACTTAGGCGATTTCTTTGCGCGCTCTATTGATCAAGCCGTCGAACTCGACTTTGCGCCCGCCATCAACTACTTCGGCCTAGCGCTGAAAGACAAAGCCAACGCCGACGATGAGGACGACAAAGATGACGATACGGACGATGCCGCGGCTCACCTAGGGTTGCAAATGTTGGGAAGCACCGTGCGCCGCGTCCTGCGAGAAACTCCGGCCTATGAGGCGGGCCTTAATGCTGGGGACGAGATCGTAGCCATCAACGGATACCGCCTAAAAGGCGACCTAAAGTCGCTGATGTCAAAGTTTCGCCCAAAGGAGACTCTCGTCGTAACGATTGCCAGGCGCGGACGGCTTAGAGAGTTCAAAGCGGTCACCAGCGCGGCGCCAGAAGAACTCTGGACGCTCACTGTGGACGAATCGCGCAGCCAGCTGCAAGAGGCGCGCTACAACGAGTGGATGCGCGAGTATTCGAACCTGTAGTTCGGCTTCTAGAAACTGCCGCTGAAGCCAACGCCAACGGAGTGCGGGCTAACCTGCGGTGCAACCGAGACCGACGTCTTCTCGGCCGCTGTAGTCTTGCTATCGCCCAAGTAGTAGAGAGCGCCACCTGCCACGATTGCCACAGCACCCAGGCTGGTGAAGAGGATCATCTTATTGGAAGCGCTTTGCCCTTCCCGTTCGAGTAGCAATGCTTCGTCGGTCCACCGCTCGTCCGGAAAGCTCGTATCGCAATCGGATGGATAGTTTGTAAGACAGTTAGAAATATTCTGAGCGTCGAGGCCAAACTTTACGCCGACCGCAATCGATACAACGCCTGCCGCTGCCAGCCCAAGACCTCCATAGCGAAGCCCCTTGCCCGGGTCGCTGGTCTTCGGCGTCACTCCTGGATCGTCATCATTATCACCAAACGGGTTGTCGTCGTCATCGCCGGTGTTGTCGTCGTCATCGCCGGTGTCGTCGTCATCATCATCGCCTGTGTCGTCATCGTCATCGCCGCGCTCGCGACTCCTTGCCAAACTGCGCTCGAGCAGGCGTACGTAGGTTCGCGCGAAGTCTGCAGCCTCGCCGACAGGCTTGGTCTCCAGAAACTCATTGTAGAAGTCGAGAGCCTCCTGCTGCTTGCCCGCCAAGCGCGAAACTTGAGCGAGGTTGTAGAGCATTAGCGGGTGCGGAACTAAGTCGTAGGCTGCTTGATACTCTTCGGCCGCAGCGTCAAAGAGACGCAGCGCTTTGGTTGTCTTGCCATCGGCCTTTGCTTCCTCGGCCTCGACCTTGAGCTGATCACCATCGTTGACATGCTTGCCCGCTCGCTCACGCGCCGTATCTGCCCAAGACGATGTTGGTGCAACGAAGCCCAAGACGATGGCGACGCAGAAAACCCGAAGCAGCAGAACCATATAGTGCAAAGCTACGTGATATCGGCGGGCAGTGCGACCCCCACGTCGAGCAGGGCACACGGGCAAGCGCATTTGGCCAGCTTGATAGCTTATGGCGCGACCAAGTCGTACAAATACCCGGTTAAAGCCGTCGTCAAACTGACCAGATATCCCAGGTCAACCGTTTCAAAGGTGTCGCTGCCGAGGTGGTCGTGGGGAGTCGTATCGCCACTCACGTACTCCTCGCTGATGCCCATCGCCGGGAATCCCTGCTCTCGAAACCTATGAAGGCTCCTCGGAACAACCAAGTAATATTAGCCTATTAGGCGATTCCAGGGATTTTCTTGAACTTTGTTTGCGATGTCGTCGGATGTGGGTGCTCTAGGAGGTGCAGGCCCCAAACACTCCCTCCTCCTCCTCCCCTGGGCCTGCTCCCCCATTCGATTCACGCAAACGCAGCGGCCCAATCTCTTCCCTCTTCCCTCCCAGGGCCCGCTCGCACACCTCGTCACAACGGCTACAACGGAACAACGCACTCGCGACGTGAAACCTCAGCTTCGGGCAGTAGGTCCTCCCCACTCCTCCTCACCTCCCTCACTAGGGACCTGCTCGCCCCGAAGCTGCTCTTCAGATTGATAGGTCGCGCGCGAAGTAGCCTTCTTGGCCGAATCAGCTCACGCAACTCCGCTCTCGCGAGTCGCCTGTGGCTTGGCTTGGCTTGGCTTGGCTTGGCTTGGCTTGGCTTGGCGAATGCGCGCTCAGCTGCCGAATACGACAGGAAAACGGCTACTAAAGAGCTCGGTCGTCTTGCGAAACTTCCAACGGGCGATGCGCGAGCGCATGCAAGTGCCCAGGGTTGTTCCCTGTAGCGAGGGAATCGAAACGCCACTCACTCGGCCGTCTAGGCCAACCTTGATGTCCACCCAAGTCTTTGGAACCTTGAGTAAGGGATTCTTCTTAAGCTCGCGCTCGTAGCACATCTTGATAGCGATTTGGTTCTTGCGATAGACCTTCATCAGGTCGTCGCCACCAAGGGGGCCTGTCGCCTGGGTCGTACCCGTCGATCCAAGATCCACTTCATTTGGATCGCGTACTGGTAAATCTGGCAGGGTTGGCTGCTTGACCTTGGGAGTGGTCACGTTGGTGTTCTTCTTAATTTTTGGCGTCTTTGGATCTGGCGTTTCGACGACAGCTTCGTCGATCGGTGTCTGTGGGTCGGCTTTTGTCCGTGGCTCACCCGTGAAGCTGTAGCCGAGGTTTCCACTGCCACCAACAGTCCCGCGCGCGACTTGGCTCTCTTCGTCATCGCCCATCAGCAGGACAACCATCGCGACCCCAAGCCCGAGCACCAACACTCCAACTGCTATCAGAGGAAGGTGAATCCCGCGCCGGCGCTTGTGGGTTGCAGGAGTGAGCAGAGGCGGTGCGTCGACCTCAAGAGCCGAGGCCCCGATCGCCGCATTCATTCCAGTCGAGTTGCCAACGCTTGCCGCAGCACCGATGGCAGCTTCTTGGCCACTTCCGCGACCGAGCGGCGCAGCAGCAGGTTCAGCGCCCATGCCAGGCAGTCCACCACCAGAGCTGTTGATGCTTCTGGCGGGCCGAATCGGCGCATTGCCCCGGGAGGCCATAAGGGCCGGCAAATCCACTACTCGAGAGGCTTCACCGATTTCAAAATCAAGATTTGGCTCGTCGGCTGCGAGAGGAGCGAGAGCTGCGATTGCACTCGCTACAGGTTTTGCAGAAGCCGCGCTTTGTGCCACAGGCTTCGAAGGTTTCTGAGCTGCCGCAGGGATTGGCGGCGCCGCTGCTGCTTTGCTCGCCTTCGGCTGCGCTTGGGGAATCGCGTCAAACGGCCCGGTAATCGGCCTTGGTGGAATGATTTCGTCGGCGCTCGCAGCACCGCTGGTGCGTTGCTCGACGGCTGCCATCGTCGCGGCAAAAAGTGGTTTTGGTGTGTCTTCGTCTGGGCCTTGCAGATCATCGCTGGCCACAGTCGGAATTTCATCCTGGGAAATCTCGCCCTGTGAGGGCGTTGGACTCGCTGCGCGTCGCAGGCTGCGAAAGTGGCTTACCTTATCGGTTGGTAGCCAATCGTCGTAGCCCTCGCTCCAACAGTGAAGCTCGTCGTCGGAAGACTTCTCTTGCACCCAAGCTCTCGCTTCTTGCAGCGAGAACGGCCCTTCTTGGTCGCCATCTTTGGAGAGGTACCACTCGGCCTCAAGACTCACAGGAGGTGCTGATGAACCACTCTGCCCAGCTGGCGGATGGTCCTCGGTAACCGACTTCTTAAACGCACCTGCCAAGGCTTCTTGACCAGCGCGTTGGGCAATCGATTCGCTCTTGGCTCGTGCGCTTTTGCCAGCCTTCGCGGCGGCGGGTTCCTGCGCACCCCCTGGCTTCTGGGCGGCGGCTCCGCCCTCTCGAACGGTGATTACTGCCGAGCAATTCTTGCATCGGATTTTCAGGATCTTACCGCGCACCCGGTCATCAGAAATCGAGTACTTGGTTTTGCAGCGATCGCAGTGAAACTTCATATGAGACTGGCCCGACAAGCAGTATATCGGAGCTTTTGGCGGCAGGTTGAACAACTTTTGTCAACGGATCGCGACATCCGGTGACAACGCACGAGCCGGCCGGTTTTATCAGACAAGCTCAGACCTTAGATAGATCTGCTCGTCGAATCCTTGGCACCATTTCGGGTAATGCTGGCATCCATCAGATGATCCGGGACCACGTTGCGGAGAGCCGCCAACATATGGGTCTTAATCTGTGGGTCATCTTTCTCAAGAGAGCCCAGCAATCGCTTAATGACTTGGCGCTTCTGGGCTGGAAGACCGCAACTTGGGCAGCCGCAACGCACGACGGGAAATTTGCGAATCTCGTTGTACTCGATAAGCACCGCTTCCGAGACCAGCGCTAGCGGGCGAATCACGGTATTCCGGCCATCGTCCGAGTGCAGCAATGGCGGCATCGAAGCCAAACGCCCTGAGTAGAAGAGATTCATGATCAAGGTCTCGATGAGATCATCGGCATGGTGCCCAAGCGCGATTTTCGAGCATCCAAGCTTCTCGGCCAGGTTGTAGAGCACTCCGCGACGGAACCGAGAGCACAGGGTGCACGGGGTCTGTCCAGGCTTAAGCATCCCTTCAACGATTTCGGCGTAGTCCTCGGTAATCATACGATACTCAACACCGGTCCCCTTGAGGTGGGCCTCGATCTGCGGAGTGTCGTAGCCCGGCCACCCCTGATCGATGTTGACTGCGATGAGCTCGTACTTGACCGGAGATCTTTTCTGCATCTCCAAGAGTACATCGAGCATGGCGTACGAATCCTTGCCTCCAGAGATGCACACCATGATGCGATCTCCTTCCTCGATGAGGGTTGGGAAATCGCCTAGGAGCTGCCCGACTTTCTTGCGCATAAGGCGCAGCAGCTTCTCGCTGGATCGAGGCTCGGCCGGCTTAGCGGAGGGACGCGGCCTGGGGGCCAGAGCAGAGAGCGGTACCAAGGTCTCCATGGTCGGGCCTATACCACGAGATGTGCTCAGCCTGGCTGGGGAATTTTGGCACTTGGGCGGGCGTCGGACTTCTTTGGCACTGGGGCCACTGGGGCTCCGGCATCCTTCGCCGGGCTCTCCACCGGAAGCTTGCGGGGTGCCTCACGAACCACGGGAAGCTCGATCCGATCCACAGGCACCACATGGTTAAGCGCCCCATGATTGCGCTCCATGTAGATGCCGCCGACCTCGACAGCCCCCGGTCGACCGTACATCTCGACGAGAAAGTCTGCGGTCTGCATTTGCGCCCCAATCCAAGAAGCGGTCTTGGCCTCCATCGAAAACGCCACTCGATCCCACGAGCCAACAAGCTTGCTGCCGATCAAACTAAGGCGCGTCACCACGACTTCGCGCAGCTGCAGGCTTCGGCGTTCCGAGACAGCGTAAATCTCAGGCTGGTCGGCGCCGGTGTCCAAGATGGTCGCAAAACTCAAATCGGGAACAGTGGTCTTTGCGGACAATCGAATCTCGCCGCTTGCCGGATCGATGATGGCCCATCCCACTTCGTCTCCGTGGCGCATTAGCGCTCCAGCGAGCCCTGATGTTAGACAATCAAATTGCACGGCCACCGCAACACTGGACTCGGTCGCAAGCGCCTCACTCTTCGCAAATACGAGAAATTCTGATCGACGCTTCTCGATTGCGGCGGTATCGCAGGCAGGCTCTGGAACCGGCGTTGAGGGCGTTGGAGTTGGGCTCGTAACTTTTGCATCGGCCGAGTCGGCTGGCATTACAACCGCGGCAACGACACGCCCTTTTTCCACAATGAAGCGCGTGTCGGGAAGCGCAGTAAAGGTAATGATTCGCGAATCACGCCCCTGATTGAGCGGTGCCTTAAGTGCGCCCAGAGCCCCAATTAGCTCTGTCACCCCTGCCCCTACACCGATGCCATTCTCAGTTCGTGCGATGTCTGGGTCGAGAACCGAGATAAAGGCCACGCCGCCTCTGCGCCCAACTCCAAGCAAGAGCGCATCTTTATCGCTTCGCATGAGCCGATAGTCGAAGAGACCTTCAGCTTCGAAGAGCTCCACTCGCGGCCCATTGGGAAGGAGCGCTAAGGTTGTTTGTAACGATGCAGAGAGCTCGTACGGGCCAACGCCGTGACGATGGATGTTGTGCGGCGGAACGGCGCGAACCGGATCCGATGGTGGTGGACGAAAGACGCGCCGACCAAAGCTCGCGTCTTCGAGAAGTTTGCTGGTGTCATCACCACTCTTGTTTTGCGGACAACCGGCGATGAGACCGGTGGCGCACGTGAGCGCGAGAGCGTGCCACACAGGACGCATTACAGGGCGCATTACAGGGCGCCAATAGCGAAGGCGCCGGCCACTCCGAGCGCTATGCCAACCGCGAGCATTAGCAGAGAAGCCGATCCGCCGGATGCCGCCTCGGGCGCCGGCCGCTTTGCTTCAGAGTTTTCCTTAGATGCGCTTTTCGCCGACTCTGGCGCCGAAGCGGGTGCACTTGCCTCCTTGGACGACTCTTCCTCATCATCCCTTGCAAGGGACTCCTCGCTCGCAGGATGCTCAGGATGCGCGTTTTGGGTTGGCATCTCGCCATCGGTGGCAGCACGTGAAGCGGTTCGAACAAGCTCGATATCGATACCGAGAGCGTCGGCAACGGCACTCTCGTCCTCATCGACCTCATCCCATGCCTCAGCGGCCTTTGGCCCTTGGTCCGCCATGGCACTAAAGCCACTAAAGAGGCCACGATCAAAGTCGAGTTGCTCTTCGTCGCTGTCTAGCTCGGCTTCGGAAATAAAGTGTTCGCGGCGCTCGCCGCCTTCTGCCACCGCCAGCCGGTCGAGGTATCGAGCGACGCCGATAGGCCCGGTGCGCATGCGCTCTTCGCGAAGGTACTCGCCAAGAGCCTCGGCAAAGTCGTTTGCCTCTTGGTATCGGTCGCTTGGCTCGGCTTCGAGGGCGCGCATCACAATTGACTCGAGCGCACCTGGGTAGTCGTGCCGAACAAAGGTTGGCGCTTCGATATCGCAGCTAACGATGCGCGGCAACACCTCGCTGGCGGGCCCGCGAAAGAGGCGCCGACCGAGAGTAATCTCGTAGAGCACAATGCCGAGTGAGAAAATGTCTGAGCGATGATCGAGAGTGCCGCGTTTGGCCTGCTCGGGTGACATGTAGCTTAGCTTGCCCGGGACAAGCTGGGCATCGCGGTACTTCTGCCCGCGAAACTGGCTAATGCCGTAGTCGATGACCTGCAGGTAGCCATCTTGCCCAATCAAGAGGTTGTTCGGCGAGATGTCACAGTGCACAAGGTCTAGAGCCTTGCCCTCGGAATCGCAAAGGTTGTGGTAGTAGCTCATGCCCAAAGCTGCTTGGCGGATAAGCTCGATGGCGTGCTCGAGAGGCAAGAACTCGCCGCAGCCAATGCCACGCCGGCAAAGCTGATTGAGTTCTTCACCACGGATGTACTCCATCGCCATATAGGGCAAACCCTCATGGGTTCCCGAGTCGAAGACGTGTACAGAGTTGCAGTGACTCAGCATGCCGCTAACTCGGGCTTCGTCGTGAAACATCGAGACAACCCGCGAATCCTTTGCAAGCTCGGGGCGCAGTCGCTTAATGACGACATCCTTGGCAAAGCCGCCGTCGCTTTGTTGACGTGCGAGAAACACTTCGGCCATGCCACCCACAGCCAGTGGCTGGGTAAGCCAGTAGCGGCCGCCGACGACGACCTCTTCCTGCTCTTCTAGGGCACTCATACGGGCCCGAAACTTATCGCATTATCAGGCACAACAAAGGAGTTCATCACGTTGAACCTTCGTCATCTCACATTTTCTAGCCGTTGTACAAATTGTCGTGCCGCCAGTCTTCCGCTGGGAGCGTTTGCAGTGGCTCCCCAGACTCGGAAACGACGTCCCCTAAGTTGCATGCTTGACACGAGTCCCAGACGCATCGGACTCTAGCGCATGGGCTTCCTTAAATATGTGGTTCAAGGGGTTGGCTGGGAAGTTGGGCGTGAGCTCGCCCGCGGCGTTAAGGACGAGGCTTCTAAGAAGTCCTCGGGTGCCGACTCGAGCACCGCGACCGACACGACTGTTCCGACCGCCGCCGAAGTTGCTAGCCAGCGAGCAAAACTCGCGCGTATGGAAGCACTGCGAGCCAAGATGCAAGCCACCAAGGCCAAGATTCGCAAGGCCGAGCAGCGCGAGACCGCCAACAAAGAGCTCGCACTTCTCAAGCGCAAGCTTGGCCAGCGGTAGTTCCGCTCAGCGCGCCCCGGTTTGAACTTTCCAGAGCCGGGCGTAGAGACCACCACGCTCGAGCAGCTCCTCGTGGGTACCCGAATCCACAACGGTGCCAGCCTCTAGTACGTAGATGCGATCGGCGTTGCGAACTGTGCTTAGGCGATGGGCAATGAGGATCATCGTGCGGTCCTCGGCGATGCGATCCAGCGCCTGCTGAATGGCGGCTTCGGTCTCGTTATCAACCGAACTTGTGGCTTCGTCCAAGATCAAAATTGGCGAGTCTTTAAGCACCGCTCGCGCGATGGAGATTCGCTGGCGCTGGCCACCCGAGAGTTTGTGGCCGCGCTCACCAACCACCGTATCGTAGCCATCGACAAGCGCCTCGATAAAGTCGTGCGCTTCGGCCGCCCGAGCCGCTTCGCGAATCGCAGCATCATCGGCGTCTTCGCGGCCATATCGGATATTTTCTGAGACCGTGCCGTGAAAGAGAAAGACGTCCTGGCTCACAAAGGCCATGGCACTGCGAAGGTCGGCCATGCGGATTTCGGGAATGGGAATTCCGTCCAGCGTTATCGTTCCGCTACTTGTCTCGTAAAACCGCAGCAAGAGTTTGAGCAAGGTGCTCTTCCCTGCCCCGGTCGCACCGACGATTGCAGTGACCTTTCCGGCGGCAATATCAATATTCAGATCGGCGAGAACCGGAACCTCTTTGTGGTACGCAAAATTCACATCGCGCAGTTGCAAGTGCCCTCTAACGTCGGCCTTGCGAAGCGAAGTTTCCCCGTCCGAGAGCATGATGGGCTCGTCGAGCAGACGAAAGATTCGCGCGCTGGACGCCATGGCCCGCTGGTATAGGTCCAGAGTTTGGCCCATGCGCGTAAGTGGCCATAGGAGCCGCTGCGTCATGAATACCAGGGTTGAGTAGATTCCCACGCCAAGCTGGCCGGTGGTTGTGAGATGGCCACCGTAGACGAGCGTCGCAATAAACCCGCAGACGATTGCCATGCGAATGAGCGGGACGAAGGCAGCCGAGAGACGAATGGCGGTGCGATTGTGCTCCTTGTACTTCTCGCTCTCGACGCTGATGCGAGCGGTCTCAAATGCTTCGGCGGTAAAGCTCTTAATCGTGGCAATGCCGCCGATGTTGTTGGCGAGCTGGCTATTAAGCATGCCAACTTGCTCGCGCACCTGCGAGTAGCGCGGAGCCATGCGTCGCTGGAATCGCACGGAGCCCCAAATGATTATGGGCATTGGCAAAAACGCCATCCACGCAACCCCCGGCGCCGCAACAAAGAAGAAGGCACCAATGGTTACGATGGTGACAATGAGTTGAATGATTTCGTTTGCGCCAACATCGAAGAAGCGCTCGAGTTGATTGACGTCATCATTGAGAATGCTCATCAGCTCGCCGCTGCTTTGGTCTTCAAAGTAACGCAGGTCGAGGCTTTGCAGATGCTCGTAGGTCTCGATGCGCATATCGTGCTGAAGCGCCTGGGCAAGGTTCCGCCAGTAGATTTTAAAGAGGTACTCGGTAACCGATTCTCCGCCCCAGATTACAAAGGTCAGCGCGGCAATCAACCACAGTTGGTTGATGCTGCTCTCCATGCCCGCATACGAGGAGAGCAGAGAGTTTGCCGGGTCCACCACCGTATCGACTGCCAAACCAATAAGCAGTGGCGGCGCAAGATCGAGCACCTTATTGAAAACGGAATAGAAGGTCGCGAGAAACAATCGCTGCCGATAGCCCGAGGCGTATTGCAGGATTCTGCTGAGCGGCGAGTTCATGCCACGCTTGTACCAAGGCGGCAAAGCGCGCGCAGCGGGCTTTGCCAGGAAGCGCGAGACCTAGCGAGTGCGTATCAGTGTCAATACTAGTCGCGTTCGGGGCGCTGATCCCGCCCCATGATGTCGGCAATGCCTTTGCGCGGGTCGAGATTCTCGTAGAGCACCTTGTACATGAAGGTTGTGAGCGGAGCGTAGACGTCGTGACTTTGCGTCCAACCGTAGGCAACCCGAGCTGTCTTCACACCCTCGGCAATCATCTGCATCTCCGAGACGATGGTCTCTAGAGTTTTGCCCTCGGCCAAGGCAAGTCCAACACGTCGGTTGCGACTTAAATCGCCAGCACAGGTAAGCACGAGGTCGCCCATGCCCGAGAGACCGAGAAATGTGAGTGGGTCGGCTCCCATGGCAACGCCCATTCGGGATATCTCGGCCATGCCACGAGTGATAAGAGCCGCACGGGCATTTTGGCCAAAGCCAAGGCCATCGCTAAGCCCTGCGCAGATTGCGATGATGTTCTTTAGAGCACCACCCACTTGCACGCCGATGATGTCCTCGCTCGAGTACACGCGAAACAGCGGATTGTGAAAGACCTCTTGCACAGCCATCGCGCTCTCGTGCTGCCTTGCCGCAACGACCATCGCCGATGGCATGCCTGCCGCAACTTCTTTTGCAAAGGTAGGCCCACTGAGAAACGCAGCGCGGTCGGCGATCGCCTTTGGAAAAATCTCAGAATAAATCTGATCAACCCGATCGTACGTATTTTCTTCAAGCCCTTTGGATGCGTTGACGACCACGACCTTTGGGTCAAAAAACGGCGCCGCGGCACCAAGCACTTCGCGTGCGGCCTGCGATGGCGTCACACCAATCACCATGCCGCGCCCTCGAACCGCTTCTTCCAGGCTTGAGGTCACCGAGATGCACTCGGGCAGTTTGAAACCGGGCAGATAGTCTTTGTTGATGCGGGTCTGGTGAATTCGATCGGAGCGCTCAGGATTCCTGCACCACAAACTCACATCGTAATCCTGATCTCCCAGATGCTTGGCCAAACACGTCCCATAGCTACCCGCCCCAATCACTGCGATCTTCATAGAGGAAAGACTACACCAAACGTTGCCGGTGGCGGCTGATGCGCTCGCAGCAGCCCTGCAAGCTGGCCTGGCCTACTTTAGCGAATCGACATCGCGCGCTGTAACCGCTGCATCAACTTGCGTCGCCAAGACCACGCAGTTTCGGCCCGCATGCTTTGCACGATACAGAGCATCGTCGGCCTGCCTTACCAGCGTTTCCGCGGTCACGGCATCATCGGGAAATGAAGAGACGCCAACAGAAACCGAGACAAGCCCGCCGGGCTGCTCATCCCGGTGATCAAATCGGTATTCGCCAACTCGGGTGCACAGTCGCTCTGCCACTTGGGCCGCTGTAAACTTGGGCGTATCGACAAGTACGATTGCAAACTCCTCGCCGCCGTAGCGAGCCACAAAGTCGTTTGCGCGTCGACCATCGCCCATGATGCGAGCGAGCTGCCGCAAAAGCTCATCGCCCTTCGGGTGCCCGTGGCGATCGTTGTAGTCTTTAAAGTGATCGACGTCGATCATGAGCAGCGATAGTGGCAAGCCGTTGCGCGCCGAACGCTCGATCTCCAACGCCAGCCGCTCGTGAAGATGGCGGTGGTTGTAGAGGCCAGTTAGGCCATCGGTAACCGCGAGTTGTGCAAGACGCGTATTGGCCTCGGCAAGCTCGCCGGTGCGCTCGGAGATGCGCGCTTCCAAGTCGCGATTCATTTCTAAGAGTGCTTGGTTCTTGGCATAGAGATCCGCGACCAAGCGCTTGTTCTCTTGGGACAGACGATAGCTGCGCAACAAGCCTTCGACGGCTAAGCGCAGATTTGCCTCATCCCAAGGCTTTGCCGAGTAGAAATCCAATTCGGCGCGATTGATGGCGGCGATAACTGCATCGAGGCCGGCCTGCCCGGTGAGAAGAATTTTTGCGGTATCCGGCGAGCGAACGTGCACAGCTTCCAGCAGCTCGACGCCCTTCATGCCCGGCATGATTTGGTCCGCGATGATCACAGCAACCTGCTCGCCATCCCGCTCAAGCTCATCAATAAGCTCTAAAGCGTCGGCACCACTTTGCGCGCAGGCGATATCGCAATCTTTGCCAAAGCGCGTCGTGAGTTGCTGTTCGAGCGCGTGCAAGACGCCTTCTTCATCGTCCACGCAAAGAATCGTGTCGCGCTCCACTATGCAGCTCCCGGATCCGGCACAGAGTCCTGCGAACGACTTGAGCGCTTCTTGCCAAGGGCTGCCACTCCAGGGAGCCAAACTTCAAAGCAGGTGCGGCCCGGTTTGGATTCGCAACTCACATCGCCATCGTGCTTTTTGACAATCTGCCTGACAATGCCGAGGCCAAGCCCCGTACCTTCACCCTTGGCCTTGGTGGTGAAGAATGGTTCGAAAATGCGCTTCATTACGTTGTCTGGGATGCCGGGACCATTATCAATGATCCGGACGGCGATGCCATCATTTCGCACAAGGGTTTCAATATCGATTTGCCCGTGGCCCCCCAAGGCTTGGGCGGCGTTGTGTATGAGGTTGGTCCACACTTGGTTCAGCTCATCCACGTAAATAGGCACGCTTGGCAGCGCTGCATAATTCCGATTGACCACAATCCCCCGGGAAAGTTGGTATTCGAGGATAACGAGCGTGTTCTCGATCCCCTCATGTACATCGGCCTCGGCCCGAGCGGCTTCTTGATCGAGGTGCGAGTAGCTCTTAAGAGATCCCACAATCCGCTGAATTCGGCGAATCGCATCCTGAATGGTTCGAGTACTGCGATGAACGCTGACGTAGTCCTTGAGCGTATCGACGACAAAGCGACCGTCTTCCGCATCGCCCCCAAGGTAGGGGCTCAGGTGAGCGACCAGTTCCTCGTCCGCCGAGAGTTCTGCGAGCGGCATAGCAACCGCGCTGGCGGTTGGTGCCATAACGCTGCGTTCGGAAAGCGAGGAAATAATTTGCCTTGATGCGCGGCGCACTTTTACTGGTGCCTCTCGGCGCATGTCGGAGAGCCCAGGAGCGACACTGGAAATAAACTCCACCAAATCGTGAGCGCCTTTTGGACCGAGCATCTCGAGCAGTCGCGTTTGACGAGTAGAGAGCCGACCAACGGTGTCGGCGAGAGTGTCGGCTGTCCCGCGAATGGCAGCTGATGGCGAGTTGATTTCGTGGGCCACACCAGCGACCAACTGGCCCAATCCCGCGAGTCGTTCGCTTAGCGTCAACTGCGCCTGGGTCTCTTTAAGCTCGGTAATTGTCTTACCCAACTCATCGTTAATGGCCTGAAGTTCGATGGTGCGCAGATGAACTTTTGCTTCCAGCTCTTCGTTAAATCGGCGAACGCGCGCGTAGAGATTGGCGTTCTCGATTGCCGTCGCAGCTTGGTCGGCAAAGGTCGAGAGCAGATTTTCATCTGCATCGGAGAAGGCGCGCGCTTGGGCGCCCCGACCCACCACAATCACTCCAACCACGCTGCCCTTGCGCTCGAGAACCGAGGCGATCAGCGATCCATCAATCGTCGCCAAAAGGGCTGCTTTGGCGTGTTTTGGATGCTCTCGCATATCTTCAAATCGCAGCGAACCTCGCGATGCGGCCACATCTTCGGCAAGCGAGCGCAGTGGGCCAACCAGTTCGGCGACCGCGTCTTTGCTGCCGATGGTTCGCATATCCGAACGCTTCGCGCGAGCCGCACCAAGAAGTAATCGAGTTGGATCCGTTGTGCCCTCGTCGTTCTGATCGACAAGCCACAGCGCGCAAACGCGGAGATGCAAAACCCGCGCGACCGAGTCGACTACCTTGCGAAGCACCTGATCGGTTTCGATAACCGAAGACACCGCCCGGCCTGCATCGTGAAGCGCAACAATCTCGCGCATTCTGGCCGCAAGCCTGCGCTGATTCTCTTTGAGTGCAGCGGTCATGTGCGAGAAGGCCCGCGCCAAGTCGCCGATCTCATCGCCTTCCGCCACAGAAATTTTCTGTTCCAAATCGCCTTGTGCAATCGCGATAGCACTGTGGTGCAGCGTCTGTAGCGGACGCGCGATTCGCCGTGAGAGCAGCCCAGCGAGCCCAAGAGCAAAGACGAAGGCACCAGCGGCACCAAGTGCGAGGGAGCGAGTTGCATTCTCACGCGCTTCGAGAACCGGTGCTCTGTCCAAGGCGACGGCAAATACGCCGGCAACCTGCCCATCCAAATCACTAATCGGGGCGTACCCAAGCGCATAGGGCTGTCCAAGGACCGAGCGATTTTCAAAAGCCCGGTGACCTTGGGAAATTTCAGAGACCAGACCGACGGGGCGATCCCAAATCGAAAGCCTAGCCCCGCGATCGTCGAGAAGGCTCATCATGGGCTCGCCGCTGGCGTCCCCACCCGCGATGATCAACACATCGGTACCGAGGGACGCTTTGATCTGATCGGCAAAGAGACCGTCGAGAGGCACAGTGAGCACCACGACTCCAACGAGGCGAAAGTTGTCGTCGACAACCGGCGCTGTGGCGCGGACCATCAGACTTTCCCCGAGGCGCTCAACGGTGACTCGGCGCTCGTAGGTGAGCCCAGCTTGCACCGCCAAACTCGCCGACGTGACGCCCATGCCGACAATGCGCTCTTGGCCGCTACTGGTATTGCGCCTCGCGACAATCTCGCCGTTGGCATCGGTAACCTGGATGAGCGCTGCGTGCAGGTGCCTCGATTCAGTGCGCAGGGCTTCGGTGAGCTTCTCGCCACCAACCGCTAGCCCGTTCACTAACGAGGCTCGACTGGAAAGTTGCGTCGCTTCGTGGCCTAGCCTCTCAATATCCCGCAGAAGCAGGTTTAGACCGACACTTAGCTGTTTCTCGGTTTCTGCGCGAAGCCCTCGTTCCAAGCCGCGAAGCACCACGCTGGCCCCAACCCAGTACGCAACGATCACGGGCAAGAGCGCCGCAATAACCAGCGAGGCCGCCAACTTGTGCCGCAGACGCAGCCGAAATTTCCACAGTCTCAACGCGGCTCAACCTTTTCAAAAAGTACCTGTGCAGACGCCGAGATTACGATGCCTTGAATGTCTGACCTCGCAACCACTGCGATCTCCGAATGCACCAAGGGAATCCACGGTGCGAGAGCGCCAATGCGCGCTTGGGCACGCTTGTAAATTTTGCTGCGCCCTGCCCGCTCGCGCCCCTGCTGCGCCTCTAGCAGTAGCGAGTGAAGTTCGGCGTCCTTTAAGAACGATAGATTTCGCGCTCGGCCAAGGGTCGCATTGTCTTTATCAAAGAGCACAAAGAGATAATTATCGGGGTCGCCATTGTCGCCCACCCAGCCCATAAGGCTCATATCGTGCTTGCCGCGGCGCAGGTCTTCGAGGTGGCCTGAGAACTCTTGCTCGATGAGGCGCACATTGAGGCCGACCTCTTCTAGATTCGATTTGATAATTCTCGCGACCATTCCAGGGTCGGGCAAATACGGTCGCGGGGTTGTTGGTACGTAGAACGCGATCTCGTGCTCTGGGTCGATAACCCCTTCGACGAGCAGGCTCTCCAGCTCGGCGCGCGCGCGAGCTGGATCGTAGGGATAATTAAAACTCTTAGGGAAATATCCCCACTGCGTTGGTGGCAGCGGACCAGCCGCCGGTATCGCCATGCCTTGATACGCAAGCTTCACTACCGGCTCGCGATTGATCGCCCGATTCACCGCCTGCCGCACGCGAACATCATCAAACGGTGGATGCTCGGTGTTGAGAGCCACGTAGGAGACGTTGTTGGCAGGCGCCCTATATAAGGTGAGCGCTGGGTGAAGAGTTACGAATTGCTGCTCGTCGGGAAGAATCGAATACGCCACATCGACTGCGCCACTTTCTAGGGCCACCAGGCGCTGGCGAGCATCGGGGATGGCCTTGAAGATAAGTCGCTTAAGCTTGGGCATCTCGCCCCAATACTGGGGGTTGCGCTCGAGAACAATGCGCCCCTCGCTCCACTCGCTAAAGGCAAAGGGGCCCGTTCCAACCGGGTGGCGGTAGAATTCTTCGCCCCATTCTTTGACGGCGCTTGGCGAGACAATCCCGACGGGAAACATCGCCAAATTGGCCTCGAAGGGCGCGAACTTGCGGTCGATCGTGATGCGAACCGAGTGGCTTCCTGTGGCTTCCACAGAATCGATATTTTTATAGTTAGCCCGCCATCCAAAGTCTAGGCCACTCGAATCCGCCAAGTGATAGGGGTGATTTACATCGAGTTGACGCTGAAACGAGAAGACCACAGCTTCGGCGTCGAGCGGAGTTCCATCGTGAAAGCGCACCCCTTCGCGCAGGGCAAAATCCCACTGCCGACCATCCTCGCTCACCGTCCAGGAAACCGCCAAACCAGCCTCTACCTCGGTAGTTCCGCTGCGATAGCGCAGTAGCGGCTCATACACCTGCGCACAGATTTCTACCGACTCGTTATCGGTGACGCGGGCTGGGTCGAGGCCAATGGCATCGGCTGCGCGGCCGACGATAAGGGTGGCCGACTCGCTCTCGCTACTGCGCTTGGTGCCGCACGCCGCGCAGCAAACGAGCAGCAGCCAGGCCAAGCCTGAGAAGAGACGACCAATCACCATTGCAGTGTACATGCACGCAAGAGAGATACAGCGCTCGATTGACACCGGAGACCAGCCTCGCCTACCGTCCACGCGTTAGCCCGCACTTCGGCGCGCTGGCGAGCCCAAAAATCCAATCCTCAGGGGGGCACTGTGCCTGGACTTAAGAAACTCATTCCTTTTCTCGCATTGTCGACACTGGCCTTCGGGGCCTGCGACATCGGAAAGCTCACCGTCAACACCACATCAAAGGTGCTTGATCGCGGCAAGTACGCAACCAAGCAAGAGCCAGATTACGATTTGGCTGCTGCTGCGATTCCAGCCTCTTTAAAGACGGTTGAGGCCTTTCACATGGTGGACCCAAGCAACCACCGGCTCACCAACATTCTCGCCGAAGGCTTTTGCCAATACACGAGTGGCTTCATTGAGGACGATTGGGAAGTTGCTGTTCTCGCAAACGACTTCGAGGCTGCAGAGCATTTGAGCGACCGAGCCTCTAAGGGCTTCATGCGCTGTATGGGCTACAGCCTGCACATCCTCGGCAAGAAATGGCAGAAGTCGATTCTCGGCTCTGTCGAAGATGTCGAGAAGCGCGCAAAGAAAACCGGCTTTGGCAATCGCGATGCGCTTCTGTGGGCTGGCGTTGGCCTCGCAGGTACGATCAATCACAACAAAGACAATCCTGCGATGGTGGCTCAGGTCACCAAGGCTCGCATTATGGTCGAGCGCGTCATTGTTCTCGATGACAAGAACAAGCAGAAGGACAAGGCCAAAGCTGGCTTCGCTCACATCGTGCGCGGCATGCTCCACATGGCGCTTCCAGCAGCTCTCGGCGGCGATCCCGAGGCTGGCAAAGCAGAATTCGACCGCGCGATCGAGATTACAGAGAATAAGTTCCTACTTGCCAAGGTCCTACTGGCACGAAAATATGCCGTTGCAATCCAAGACAAAGAACTCTTTCGTAAGACTCTCATCGAAGTATTGCAAACAGATCCAGCTATTTGGCCTGCTCAACGGCTTGCGAACGAAACAGCCCACCGGCGCGCAAAGCGCTACCTCAAACATGAGAAGGAGTACTTCTAGTGCATAAGCAAACCAGCAGTTCCCAAAATTCGAACCCTCAAAGTTCTAGTCGCCTTTTAAGCCGACGAAGCTTGCTCGGCCTGCTCGCAGGCCTGCTCATCTTTGCTGGCGGTTCAAACGCCGCCCAAGCTGAGGAGTGGCGAATCGCAACCCTCGCGCCGGATGGATCGTCATGGATGAAGATCCTCTCCAAGGGCGCAGCCGAGGTTGAGTCCCAAACCAAGAGCCGCGTAAAGCTCAAGTACTACACGGGTGGCTCGCAAGGGGACGAGATTAACGTCATCCGCAAAATGAAGATGGGCGCTCTTGATGGCGGTGCATTCACCTCTGTCGGCCTTGCGCAAATCGTCCCCTCAATTCGCGTTCTCGAGATTCCTATGGTCTTCGAGAGTGTCGAAGAGATGGACTATGTCCGCCGCAAGATGTGGGGCACCTTCATGAAGCGCTTTGACAAAAAGGGCTACAAGCTGCTTGATCCAGGTGATGTTGGAGCAATCCACTTCTACTCGGCAAACCCAATTAAAGACCGTTCCGACCTTACAAAGGCCAAGGTTTGGCTCTGGGGCGAGGATGCTCTCGTAAAGACCATGTTCAAGAAGCTTGGCGTCAATGGCGTGCCAATGGGCGTACCCGATGTCCTTCCCGCACTCAACACAGGTCGCATCAACGCTTGCTACGGCTCGGCGCTCTCGACCGTTGCACTGCAGTGGCACACCAAGGTCAAGTACGCGACCTCGCTGACAACGTCCTACGGCGTTTCGTCAACGGTCATCAACAAAGCCAACTGGGATAAGATGAGCGCAGAGGACCAAGAGCTTGTGAAGAAGTCAATGCGAAAGCACTCGGCAGAACTTCGCAAAACGGTTCGCCGCGACAACAAGCGCGCTCACAAAGCCATGGTTCGCGCCGGTGTAAAAGTTATTGAGACACCTGCTGCCGCCAAGGCCGAGTTCCAAAAGGTTGCCGAAGAAGTTTGGACCGAGATGGTCGGCAAGCTCTACAGCCAAAAGGACTTGGACCGCGTCCTCAAGTACCGCGCCGAATACCGCGCAAAGAACAAGTAGGTTCTACACAGCGAAATTCGACGCACTGCGACGTACGAGGCCCGATCGATGGATCGGGCCTTTTGTCGTTTCGGGGGCTGGTTTGTGTGAGCGCTCCTCCACTACGATAGCGCTCCGTGTCCAAAGAGCCCCCAAAGACATCCTCCCCGCCCAGCGGCGCCAGCCCTGGTGACGACGCTCCTCCCAACTTAGTCGGCGCCCTGCAAGGGGTAGACGGCGCCATCGGCATCGCGGAGCACGCCTTCGTCGCCTTGGCCCTCGTAGGTCTAATCTGCGTTGGAACCTATCAGTTCACGGCTTCGCGATTGTTTGGCCTTAACGATACGTGGCCTTTCGAAGCACTGCGCTACTTGGTGTTTTTCTGTGCAATGGGTGGCGCGGCGCTCTCCGCACAAAAGGGCCGCATGATCTCGATGGACTTCATCGCGCGAAAGCTGCCTCCAAAGGCGCGGGTCATTCTTCGAATCATCGTTGCCGGCTTTGTCATTTTTGCCTGCGTACTTCTCTACAAAGGTGGCATGCACGTTCGAGCCGCCGCCGCCGGGGAAGAGTACGAAGTGCTTAGCCCCTCGCTTGCGCTTCTTGCGCTTCCCTTGGGCGCAGCCCTCATTGGCTTGCACTACTTGCTTCACGCGCTCTGCGACGCTGCCTATCTCGCAGCCGGCCTCATCCCACCAGAAGAGGAAGGCCCTGCGGCCCACTAGGAATCCGACATGACCCTAATTATCATTATCGGACTCATCCTCCTCTTTGCCCTCGGGGCGCCCATCTTCGCCGTCATGCTTATGGCCGGCGCATACGGCGCAACCCATACCTCGCGCGGCGACTTTATGCAGGACTTCGGCGCCCAAGCGGCCGACATCCTCACGATTGGCACCGGCGAGCCAGCGCTAATTTTATCGACCATTCCGCTCTTCATCTTCATGGGCTTTGTCATGGCCGAGGCCAAGACCGCCGATAGGCTTGTGCGCGCAGCTCGCGCCGGTCTTGGTTGGATGCCCGGTGGCCTCGCTGTCGTCACTATCTTTGCCTGTGCCCTCTTTACGACCTTCACCGGCGCCTCTGGCGTAACGATTGTCGCTCTCGGTGGCCTGGTCATGCCTTCTCTTCTAAAAGAGAAGTACCCAGAAAAGTTCTCACTCGGCCTTGTTGCTGGCACAGGCTCGGTTGGCCTGCTTTTCCCACCTGCCCTACCGCTCTTTGTCTACGGCACGGTCTACGGCCTTGCTGCACAAACCCAGAGCGATACCGGCGGCGAGCAAATGAAGCTCATCGAGTTTTCGACCGATCGCTTCATCTTTGCCGGAGTTGTGCCGGGCCTCATTCTGCTCGGCATCATGTCGGTCTTCGCGATCTTCACAGCGAAGAAGCGCAAGGTTCCCCGACATAAGTTCGATGCCAAAGAACTCGGCGCAGCGCTTATCCAAGCCATTCCCGAGATGCTGCTGCCGGTGATCATCCTTGGAAGTCTCGCCAACGGAGTGACCATCCCCGAGATTGCTTGCCTCTCGTGCATCTACATCATGCTCGTCGAGATCGTCCTCTTCCGCGACGTTCGGGTTGCGCAGCTGTGGCTCCTCATCCGCGATTCGATGGCACTCGTTGGTGCCATCTTCATCATCATCTTTGCCGCCTCCGCACTTACTGGCTTCTTCGTAAAAGCCGATGTGCCATCGATGCTCTTCGAATGGATCCAAGCCAACTTCCATTCCAAGTGGACCTTCCTGTTGGCGCTCAATGTCTTCCTACTCCTGGTGGGAATGACGATGGACATCTTCTCGGCCATTGTAGTTGTGGTCCCGCTCATCACTCCGGTTGCCGCCTTCTATGGAATCGATCCATATCACCTTGGCGTTATCTTCTTGCTCAACCTCGAGCTTGGCTACCTAACGCCTCCAGTTGGTCTCAACCTCTTCATCACAGGCTTCACGTTTAAAAAGCCCATCGATGAAGTTGTGCGCGCGGTGCTTCCGTTCTTGGGCTGCATGGTGATTGCACTCGTCCTTGTCACGTACATCGAGGCACTTACCGTCAAGCCTCTCGACATCATCAAGCCAGCTGAACGCCGCGGCCGCGTTGCCCAAATGGCACTCGAGGTAAAGCAAGCGTATGCAAAGCTCACCGTCGTCCAAGAGGTCAAGCTTCCCAATGGGGAAACGGCGCTCTTTGCCAACTGCGCAGCCATCGCCGATATGGGTGAGCGAGGCGTTTGCGAAGGCCTCTTCCTCGACATTTCCAAGTGTCGGGCAAATCAAGAGGGCGAAGCGCTCGCAGCCTGCGAGAAGACTGCCAAGCAAGACTACCTCGACCTTCGCAGTGACCCGAGTGGGGATGGCGACGGCGATGGGGATGGCGACGAAGAGTATCCTGACCTTGAAGGCGAAGGCACCGCCGATGAGGAGTATCCGGATCTTGAAGGCGACGAGGACGAGGAGTATCCGGATCTCGAAGGCGACGAAGACGAGGAAGAGTATCCCGACCTCGAAGACGAGGACGACGACACCGAACCCTCTGCGGCACCCGCACCGACTTCAGCTGCCGATGGTGAAGACGAAGAATATCCCGACCTCGAAGACGAAGAGTGATAGGCCCGGCGCTGAGAACACTGCGGCCTAAGCAGTGGGTAAAGAACTTCTTTGTCCTGGCCGCTCTCGTCTTCTCCAAACATCTGCTCGACCCGGCATTCGCTCTGCGGGCGATTGCCGCGTTTGCGATCTTCTGCGCACTAAGCGGGGCGGTCTACGCCTTCAATGACCTGCTCGACGTCGAGAGCGATCGCAAACACCCGCTAAAACGCAATCGCCCGATAGCCTCTGGCGCACTTGGCGAACGAGCTGCACTGTGGCTCAGCATTGGCCTCGCCATCAGTGCCTTGGCCGCATCGGCGTTGCTCGCTCCCATGCTCGCGCTTGTTGCTGGTGGCTACCTCGTCAACAACCTTGCGTATACGCTCTACCTAAAGCGCATTGCGTACCTCGATGTCTTGATGATTGGCGTGGGCTTTTGCCTGCGCGTCTTGGCTGGTGGCTACGCCATCGATGTTCCGGTCTCGGCCTGGCTCTTGGCCTGCACAGCACTGCTCGCCTGCTTTCTGGGCTTTGGAAAGCGCGCTCACGAACTCTTCGCAGCAGAGCAAGCCGGCAGCGATCCTCGCGAGACCCGAGTGGCGCTTGGCGGCTACAGCACGCCGACCCTGCGCTTTGTCTTGTTGCTGCTGTGCATAGGCACCTGCGCCTCGTACGCGCTCTACACCCGCGACGCTCAAACGATCGAGTTCTTTCAAACCGACCAGCTGTTTTGGACGCTGCCGTTTTGCATTGTTGGGATAGCGCGCTTTCTGCAAATCGCCTTGTGGATGCAAGGCCCAGAGAGCCCGACCGATGCGATTTTGCGCGATTGGCCCTTCCTCCTCAATCTTGGTGCTTGGGCCGTTAGCGTTTTTGTAATCATCTACGTGCTCTAGAAATGGATTGCCTACCACAGGTTCCGATCGTTCTTTCTCCTGTTCACGCCCCTCTTCTTCGGCAAACGGCGCTGTGGTACACCCGGTAGCGATGTCGACCAGTGGTATTGAAGACAGAAAAGCCGACCACATTGAGGTGGCAGCGAGCGGACGCGCCGATTTCCGAAACCAGGGAACCCTGCTCTCTTCAGTGCACTTGGTGCATCAAAGCTTGCCAGAGTTCGCTGTAGACGAGATTGATCTCAGCGTCAGTTTTCTTGGCAAAACTCTTAGAGCGCCAATTCTTATTACCGGCATGACTGGTGGAACTCCAGAGGCCAAAGCCATCAATAAGGACTTGGCAGCGGTCGCCCAAGAAATGGGCATTGCATTTGGCCTTGGCTCGCAGCGCGCGATGGCCGAGAAACCCGAACTTGCGGCGACGTACCAGGTTCGCGATGTGGCGCCGGATGCGCTGATCATTGGCAACATCGGAGCGGTTCAAGCGCGTCACTACGGAGTCGCAAAGATTCGTGAACTCGCAGATGCGGTTGGTGCAGACGCCATGGCGGTGCACCTAAACCCGGCGCAGGAAATGATTCAGGCCGGAGGCGATCGCGACTTCCGAGGCGTCATCGATACCATTGGCGAGCTGCAAGCAAATCTAGGAATTCCTCTGATCGTAAAAGAGACCGGATGCGGACTCTCGTCGCAGGCAGCAGCGGCCCTGGTCCGGGTTGGCGTCTCCCATGTGGACGTAAGCGGAGCTGGCGGAACGTCTTGGACCGCGGTGGAGCGATTCCGAGCCGCCGAGGGCAGCGTCCAGCAGCGTTTGGGCGATGAGTTTTGGGATTGGGGCATCCCCACTGCAGCCAGCGTCTACGCCTGTGCCGCGGCAAAGCTTCACGTTGTGGCGAGCGGTGGGATTCGCAGCGGCGTCGACATTGCCCGAGCAATCGCCCTTGGCGCGACAGTCGGTGGCCTTGCAGCTCCTGTGCTGCGGGCACAGCGCGCGGGCGGCAAAGATGCAGCCCAAGCGACCATTGCTGCGCTTATCGACTCGATTCGCACGACGTTGCTCTTAACCGGTTGCCAAAGCATTGCCGACTTGCAGCAAGCCCCAAAGCACATCGCGCCAGCCCTGCGATCTTGGATCGATGGCCTCAGCTAACGATACAGAGCTCGGGTCTCAAACCACGCAATTTGCGGAGGCCAGCGCCGGCGGCAAGATCATTGTGCTTGGCGAGCATGCAGTGGTCTATGGGCACACGGCGCTTGCCGGTGCCATTGGCAATCTTGTGACCTGTCGAGCCAGCGCTACCTCGCAGCCATCAAGCCTCTCCGTTCCAGCATGGAACATCGAGGTCTCGGCAAGCGACGAGGATGTTCCGGCAAGCGCCCTTCGCGCGCTCCTTGCGGCCGCCAACGTCGACTCGGTTGCTCTGCACGTTTTCTCGGATGTTCCGCCGGCCGCTGGGCTTGGTTCCTCGGCTGCGCTCTGCCTTGCCATCGCCCGGTGTCTGACGCCCAATGCCACCGAGGCCGAGCACAGGGATATCGCTGCTGCCGGCGAAGCGCAGTTTCACAATCAGCCAAGCGGCATCGATGTCGCGCTTAGCCAGTGCGGCGGCATTGCCCGCTACGACCGAGCAAACGGGTTGGTGCCGCTCGAGGTTCCCGCCTTCTCCCTCGTCGTTGGCCTTTCGGGCGTTTCACGCAGCACCGCCGTGCAAGTGGGAAACGTCGCGAGCAGAATGCGCAGTGACGGTGGCATCACGGCCGCTGCCATTGCCGAGATGGGCGCCTGTGCCGAGGCCGGTATCGACGCGCTCCTCGCCGGCAATATGGCAGCTCTTGGCCAGTGCATGTCGGCGTGCCATCGCGAATTGCAAAGCGCAGGTGTGAGCCTTGCCTGTCTCGATTCCATGGTTGCCATCGCGATGGAAGCCGGCGCCTTGGGAGCCAAGCTCACCGGCGCGGGCGGAGGAGGCGCGATGATTGCCCTCGCCCCCGGCCGCGAAGACGAGGTTCGCGATGCCCTGCAGGCACAAAACTACGAGGCATTTGTCACCACACTCGGAGCTACAAAATGACCGCTGTTACTGCGCAAGCCTGCGCCAATATCGCCTTGGTAAAATACTGGGGCAAACGCGATACTACGCTCAATCTGCCCGCACAGGGCAGTCTCTCGCTAACCCTCGATGCTCTGCGCACGACAACGACAGTCGAGTTTGACGATGGCTTGGGCGCCGACTCGCTCATGCTCGACGGCAAAGAGTCAACAACCTCGCGGCTAACGCCTTGGCTCGACATCGTGCGCCAGCGCGCGGGCATTGGCAGCTTTGCCAGAGTCGAGAGCAAGAACGATTTTCCAACCTCGAGCGGACTTGCCTCTTCGGCCTCGGCCTATGCAGCCTTAGCGGTTGCCGCCACTGGCGCTGCGGGTTTATCGCTTAGCCGCGAAGAGCTTAGCGAACTTGCACGTCGCGGAAGCGGCTCGGCGGCCCGATCGCTCTTTGCGGGCTTTGCTCTTTGGCACCGCGGAGAGCGCGATGATGGCAAAGATAGCATCGCAGAAGAACTCGTAGAAGGCGCCGACTGGCCACTTCGCATGGTGATTGCGGTGGTTGGTGGCGGCAAGAAGAAGAGCGTTTCGTCTCGCGACGCAATGGGACACTGCGCGGCAACCTCACCTCTCTACCAAGCTTGGCTGGCATCGGTTCCGCCCGATTTGCAGGCCGCACGAGAAGCCATTGCAAATCGCGATCTGGCAGCGCTGGGCGCAGTGACCCAAGGCAGCGCCATGGCCATGCACGCAGCAGCCCTCGCCTCTCGGCCACCGGTTCGATACTGGCAACCGGCAACCTTGCGATGCCTTGATGCTGTTGAAGCGTTGCAAAGCGCGGGCATCAGCGCCTATCCGACCATGGACGCTGGGCCCCATGTAAAAGTTCTTACGAGCGAGGCGGATAGTGCGGCGGTAGCGAAAGCACTCACGGCTCTCGACGAGGTGAGCCAAGTAATTGTTAGCAAGGCTGGCCCAGGGGCCAAGCGGCTCTCGGAACCGTCATGAGAGTGTGCACGGCGCCAGGCAAGATCATGCTTGCTGGCGAGTACGCCGTGATCGACGGCAGCGAGGCGGTGATGCTGGCAGTCAATCGCTACGCAATCGCAACGCTACACCCCACGCCCCAACATCTCTCGCCCTTCTTGCTCGCCGCTCACAACGTTTTGAGCGATGAATTTGGCGCCGGCAGCCCGCAGGCGTTTGATGCAAAGCGCGTTCGGGTCGATACAAAGGGCTTTCGCGAGGGCCCCGACAAACTTGGGCTCGGCTCGTCGGCTGCAGCCACCGTTGCGGCTGTGGGATTGGCGCTCGGCGATGCCTTCGACATCAACCGCGTACACACCTTGGCCCGCAAAGCCCATGGCGATGCGCAAGAGCCACAGGGAGCGAGAGGATCTGGGGCCGATGTTGCGAGTTCGAGCTACGGCGATTGCCTGCGCTTCTCGCCCGCTCCAACCTTCGCCCCAATCTCGTTGCCAGACGATTTGCATCTCGTCTTTCCCTGGTGTGGACAGTCGGCCTCCACAACATCCCTTGTGGCTCAGGTTCGAATCCTTCGAACGGGATGCGAAACCGACTACCTGGCGCTCTGTCGCGAAATTGCCGAAAGCGCCCAAGCACTGGTTCAGTCGAGCTGCGCGCGTGAGGCAATCGACGCAATCGACCGCGGTGGGCAAGCTGTCTCACGGCTGGGCAAAGCCGCAAACGCTCCGCTCTGGCTGCCAATTCACACGCAAATGCAGGACATCGCTAGGCAACTTGGAGGAGCTGTGAAACCGACTGGAGCTGGCGGTGGCGACTTGGCCCTGGGCGCTTTTTCCGACCCCGAAGCGGCTGCTCGTTTCACCCAGCAACTGGCGGATCGCGGAATCCCCTGCCCCTCGCTTGCACCTGCGCGCCAAGGCGTGCGTTTGCAATCGCAAGCGAGTAAGGTCGTCGAATAATTCACTGCTGATTGTTGTTACTCCTGTGTCCAAGTTCGTCGTGTCAAGTTCCCGTATTCCAGGCTTCTACAAGCTCGATATTCAGAAGCGCCGAGAGCTTCTTCGCGAGCTATTGGAGCTTGAAGATGAACCTCTTACGGCGCTTGAAACCGGCGGCCTCGACGTCGCCACCTGCGACACCATGATCGAGAACGTCGTGGGTCGGTACAGCTTGCCCTTTGGCATCGGCCTAAACTTTCGCATCAACGATCAAGACATGCTCTTGCCGATGGTCATCGAGGAGCCGTCGGTGGTGGCAGCAGCCTCCAATGCCGCTCGCATGATTCGCGAAGGCGGCGGCTTCTTTGCCGATGTCTCCGCGCCGATCATGATCGGCCAAATTCAGCTTCTCGATGTCGCGGATCCTGACCTTGCCTGTGAGCAAATTATGGAGCGCAAAGCCGAGATTCTGGGGCTTGCGGCAAAGCACGCGGCGAGCCTTGTGCGTCGTGGCGGCGGCCCGGTTGGATTGCAGGCGCGCATCCTCTCGCGCCCTGGCGACCCCGATGGCGGCATGGTCGTTGTACATCTTCTTATCGACGTCTGCGACGCCATGGGGGCGAACCTCGTCAACACGGCGGCCGAAGGCGTTGCTCAAACCCTGGCCGACATTACCGGCGGCACCATTGGGTTGCGGATTCTCTCGAATCTTGCAGCCGAGCGAACGGTCACCGTTCGCGCTACGATTCCAAACGCGATGCTCGCCAAACAAGGCAATACCGATGGTGAGGCTGTTCGCAACGCGATTGTCTCGGCATCGCGCTTCGCCGAACTCGACCCATACCGAGCAGCAACCCACAATAAGGGCATTATGAACGGCGTTGATGCCGTTTTGATGGCAACCGCCAACGATTGGCGAAGCGCGGAAGCTGGGGCCCACGCCTTTGCCTCGCAAGAAGGCCGCTACCGCCCGCTCGCCGTTTGGACAGCCGTCGACGATGCGCTCCACGGCACAATGACCATTCCGATGGCGGTTGGCACTGTCGGTGGTGCTCTTCAAGTTCACGGCGCAGCGCAATTGGCGCTTAAGATTTTAGGAAGCAACGCCGCAAGTGATTTGGCTGCAGCCAGTGCTGCGGCTGGGCTTGCGTGCAACTTGGCCGCTCTGCGCGCACTCGCTACCGAGGGCATCCAGCGCGGTCACATGGCGCTGCACTCTCGAATCGTCGAACGCGCCAATAAGAACAACGAGGACAGCCCATGATCCATCGCGCATTCGGTCTCGCCGAAGTCTCCACTCTCTCGCCTGGAACGGCCCCTAGCCTTCCCGAGAATCTCGAACTCGGTGCCTGCTATCGCTACTGCGAGGCGATGGCTCGCTCGCGTCATCACAACTTCCCAGTTGCCTCTCGGTTTGTCCCATCCCACCTGCGAAAGCACATCTGGGCCGTTTACGGATTTGCGCGGGTTGCCGACGACTTTGCCGACGAGCCCGAATTTGAAGGCCGGCGCTCGCTCGAACTCGACCGCTGGGAGCGGCGCCTCGAAGATTGCTTTCACGGTGAGACCCCCGACCATCCGGTGCTTGTGGCGCTGGCCGATACCGTTCGGCGTTTTGATCTTCCCATCACGCCGTTTAGCGCTCTGCTCTCGGGCTTTCGAACCGACCTCGACGCATCCCAGTTTGCAACCTATCAAGAGCTTCGCTCCTACACCTCTCTTGCCGCGCAGCCTGTGGGGCAGCTCTTTCTCTACCTAAGTGGATGTCGCGAGCCCGGGCTTTTGCGACATGTCGACGAGCTCGCGAATGCGCTTGCCGAGGCAAAGTTTTGGCAAGATATGGCCCACGACATCGGCCGAGGGCGGCTCTACGTACCGCTCGATGACTTGCGGCACTTCGGGGTTTCGGTTTCGCGCCTCGAGGGGCTCTCCCCCGAGAATGGCTTCGCCGACTTGGTACATTTCTTAGTCGCACGAACACGGGCAAGCTTTATGCGAGCGCGACCGTTGGTTCAGCAAGTCGGGGATGACATCGCCGTCGAAATGGCCATATCGTGGCATGGCGGCATGCGAATTCTCGAAAAGATCGACAGCAACGCCGGCAGTCTTCTCAGCAAACGCCCACAGCTTGGCAACGCCGATAAGGCCATGGTCGTGTCAAAAGCCCTGGCCTGGCGCGGCGGCTCTCTTCCGCGGCGGCTGTGGCTCTAAGGCGCGGACACCACAAAGGTTTCGGCAAGATTGTGGTCTCTGGCCTGTTCCCCAAATGAGGGGTTTTCATAGCCCAGGGACTGTGATAATTAGCTCGCCCTATGCTTGACGACCAACGGCTAGAGCGCACCGTATTAGCGATTGCCCACGCACTGTTCATGAACCGGCTGCACGTGCTGCGTCTCACCGAAGTGGTGCGGCTCGGAATCAAGCCCGACGAAGCAGATGGTGACAATTTCACGCTTCCAGACGGCTTGGACGAGGAAATGCAGCAGCAATCCCTCAACTACGTGCTCACCTGCCTTCCAGAGTACGCAAAAGCCATCAACGAGCTTAAAATCAAGTGGCTGCGCCCGGCGTAGCTTCTTTGGCCAAGCGCACTGTGTAGCAACAGTTGGGCAGGCCCTCGGCCAGCCTTGCCCACGCCGCATCGCGCGCAGCAAAAAAGCGGCCAAGCCAGCATTCGATTGCTAGGCTTAGCCTATGGCGACCGGCCGCAAACGACCGAATGGCCGAGCCAATACCTGGCTGGGACTTGGGTTTGTTGGGCTTGTGGTGATTTGGCTCGCGTGGCCGGATCCCCCTCCTCGCGAAGTTGACGACATCGAGGCTCTCGCTCGGGTCATCCAAAGCGAGATTGGCAACGGAACGCAAAAGCAGCAGCACCATGTCGCCTGGACCGCCCGCAACTTGGCGATCGAGCGAGATCAGTCCGTCGCGCAAATGGTTTGCACGCCCTGTGGTCCGCAGCAACGGGGTCGGCCGGTCTCTTCCCGCCAAGCGCCGCAAGACTCCCATCGAGAGATCGCCAAGAAGGTTCTAACGAGCCCCGTCGCCCACGATCCCACCGGCGGCGCAACCCACTTTCTCAACCCACAGCTGCAAAACACCCTGGCGAGGCGAGGCAAGCGCTCGGGCTATGCGGGCAACACCTATCGCAAGGTTCGCAAGCGCTGGCTTCGCACATATAAGTGGCAGCCCTACTACCGGCTCGGCAACACGCTCGAGTTCTGGGGCCCGCGAAAGAAGCGCAAGCGAGCAAAGCACTGAAACTAAGATGCCGGAAGCCTCGCAAGCTCGATATCCAATGTGACCTCGACCTTCTCGCCGCGCTTAGATACTGGAAAGACAATGCAGGCCAACGCTTCGCTGATGCATCGGGAAGCTTCTCGATGTGAGCTGTCTACGTTCATCGACTTGACCTTGCCCTTGCGCGTGACGGTGAATGAGACCTTCGCAGGGGAAGACTCCGTACTACAGTTTCGCAGGCGCATCTCGCGCTGTAGGTAATCGCGAAGAGCCGCCGGCGCAAGGTCACCCTTGACGCTCATATTTGAGACGTGAACCTTTGCGCGGCCAACACCATCGCCGCGCATCCCACCCGGCCAAAGACAGGCCCCGCCAGTCAGCATGGCAAAGGCACCACCGGGGGGCGGCTTGCTCAGATGCTGCAACTTCAGGTCAGCATGTCGTTGGGAACATTGCGTGCTGACAGGACGCACTTCTCGCCCGCCCGGTACGAGTGGTCTGCCAGCGATTTCCAGATAGGCCGGGCCGTTGATGCCTTGAAGGCTCTGGGAGGCTTGCGCCCAAGGCAAGTCCGCAGGATGGACAATGGGCTTCGGCCCTTCGTCTGAGAACGCGATTCGAAGACCCGTGTAGTGCATGCCTTTCAGCTCGCTCCGGTCATTCCGTTGCCAACGCCATGCCTTGAGGAGTTCAATATCCGCTTGGCACTCGCAAGCCTCAATGGCGCGAGGGAGAAGATCGATGAAGAGACGGTCCAGACTGGCACTTTTCAAGGCCCTCCGAGCAGGCTGGCATAAGCCAAACATCGCGTCTTCGCGTTGTTCAAATTGTTTCTCCATTTCCCTCATGGTCAGCAAGGTTGCCTTCTGCATAGGATCCGGCGGCGGCTTGAGCCCTAGGGGCGGTGCCACGCGGCTCATTTTCTTCACTGCAAAGATTACCTCGTCGGCGCCTGCTGCTTCGATTGTTGAAACGACGTCGCGTACGACTCGCCATGGAGTCTCTTCATCGAGCTGAACAATGATTGTCCACACACCGAAGTCTTTGCCTCCACGGCAGCGGTGATTCCAGTCTTGGGCTAGCCTGTTATGCAGCTCTCGGATGTGCCACTCGTCGATAGCTCTGAGGGCGATCTCTTTGGAATCTGCGACCTGCATGCCCCCGACCGAGATGAGGTCCTTGGCCACCAGCACGACTTCTGTATCGGGCAATGCCGTAGTGCCTACAGAGGATGCGATAACCACCATGTCTAGCCCTCGATAGGACGTGATGACGCCATCGTGCCCTTCATTTTCCAGGGCCTGCATCCAGTCGCGGAGGTCCGATACGCAAGCCCCGCAGTTGCGGAGGTCTGGGCACGTCGCCTTTGGAGCCAGTGGCTGGAAGGGCTCAGGCGCAGCGTCGGCGGGTGCAAGCTCCGTATCGCTGGCCTGGCCAGCGTCCTCTGCCCGTAGAGCCACGCTCTTGGGATTCTCCTTCTTCGCGGCATCTGCGCAGCCCATGGCGCGGCACAGGAATATGAGCAGAACGACTGTCTTAACCATGCCCATGAATACACCTCACTCGCCCGGTTGCTCAATGCAAATTCGCCGTTGCCTATTGTGTTGACAGCGCAGGGCGATCCAAACGAGCCCAGCACTAAGAACCGTGGACCCGAGCCCTGAGAGCCCCAATGAGTACCCAACGACTCCTAGTCCAACAAGCGAATACGGCGCCAAAATCCACATCCAACCCGCGCGTGACGGCAGGAGCCCGGAAAAGAGCCCTCTCGACGCATCTGATGCACTCGATGTTGCACTCGATGTGGTGGAGTTGCCTGCGGTGGGTGCTTCGTTGTCAGCGTTTTCGATAAAATGGTCCTTTATCCCCACTTAAAGTAGCACGCCGAGACATGTTCGCTCGCGCTAGTCCTCAGGCTCGTCGCCCTCGCCGCGCCACGACTCAAGGCGTTCGCGAATCTCTTTCTCGTAGCCCGAGTCCGATGGCTGATACAGCGTGGTGCCTACGAGTTTTTCTGGCAGGTAGCTCTCGGCCACGTAGTTGCCGCTAAAGTTGTGCGGGTAGCGATAGTCCTTTGCGTGGCCCATCTCTTTTTGCAATTGGGTCACGGCATTTCGCAATTTATCGGGCACAGGTAGCGAGCCGTGTTCGCGAACCATTTTACGTGCCGCTCCGTACGCTGTGAGCGCGCTATTGCTCTTTGGTGCGCAGGCTAGGTACGTGACCGCTTGCGTTAGGGGCAGCACCCCTTCGGGAAGCCCCATAAATTGAAAGGCCGCCAGGGCCGAGGTGGCCACGGTTAACGCCTGCGGATCCGCATTGCCAATATCCTCCGAGGCAAAGATGACCATCCTCCGAAAAATAAACTTTGGATCCTCACCGGCCTCGAGCATTCGGGTCATCCAGTAGCACGAGGCATCTGGGTCCGAGCCGCGCATGCTCTTGATGAAGGCGCTCACAACGCCGTAATGCTCATCGCCGGCTTTGTCGTAGCTCAGCGACTTTTGCTGCACTGCTTCGTCGATTACCGCTTGGCTAATCGTTGTCTCGTCACGCGCCTCAAGCAGCCCTGCGATAATTTCTAAGGCCCCAAGCAAGCGACGCGCATCACCGCCCGTGCGCTCGATAAGCGTCTGCTCGCAGTCGGCATCGATGGTGATTCCCCGTGCGCCCAAGCCGCGCTCTTTGTCTTCGAGCGCGCGATGCAAAAGCCCAAGCAAGGCTTCTTCACTAAGGCTCTCCAGGCGAACAACTCGGCATCGCGAGAGCAGCGCCGAGTTAACCTCAAAGCTCGGATTCTCGGTGGTGGCGCCAATCAGGGTGACCGTACCCGCTTCGACATGAGGCAGCAAAGCGTCCTGCTGCGACTTAGAAAAGCGGTGAATCTCGTCTAAGAAAAGTACCGTGCGACGACCGTACTGATCGCGCCGCTCGGTAGCCCGCGCCATCACCGCGCGAATGTCTTTGACGCCGCTCATCACAGCACTCAGGTACTCGAGAATTGATCCGCCGCGCTCGGCTAGGATGCGCGCCAAGGTTGTCTTGCCGGTGCCCGGCGGGCCCCACAAAAGCAGAGAAGGCAGCTCGCCTCCTGCCGCAATGTACGAGACAAGCTTGCCTTCGCCAATTAAGTGCTCCTGCCCCACCAATTCATCAATGGAGGCCGGCCGCATGCGCTCAGCGAGAGGCTGGTGCAATTTGCGCTTACTCGCACTATGACTAAAGAGGTCCATGGGCCCGCAGTCTACCGGCTCTTGGTCGCTGTCGCGAAGTTGGTTAGACGCGCATTGGGCAACAGTCCGAAGCCGCTGATACTGCGATTCATGACCGCAATGTTGTGCTCGTGCCACAGCGGGATAATCGGTACATCGGTCGCAACAATGCGCTGCACCTCTGCATAGATCTCCTTGCGACGATCGCGGTCCATGGTGACGCGGCCCTTTTCCATCAAGCCGTCCAAGGTGGAATTTCGATAGTGCCAGCGATTGTGCACGTGCAGATTGTCCGCATCCGGGATTCGCGAAGAGTGAAAGTAGGTGTAGTAAAAATCGGGCTCGGAAATGGCAGAGGTCTGCATGCTCGCCAGCTGGTAGTTGCCCTCCTTTACATCAGCGAAGAAGGTTCCAAACTCGAACGACTGAACATCGATGGCGATGTCAATTTCAGAGAGTTGCGCGGCAATGACGCGGGCGACGGATAGACGAAACTGCGATGCGCTTGTTTTGTAGCTAAGGCGAAATCGCGGCTCGCCACCCGGGCCGTCTGGGTCTGGATAGCCGGCCTCGTCGAGAAGCGCTTTGGCGGCTTCGCGATCAAACTCGTAGCGTGCAACATCGCCCTCGTAGGCCCAGTGAAACGGCGGCAAAAGCCCGGTCGCCAGCGTTGCGCGACCTCCGTACTTCGCTTCCACAATGCGCTTGCGATCGATCGCCAGCGCAATCGCCCTTCGCACGCGAACATCCGAGAGCAGCGGGTCTTCGTTGTGCATCATCAGATAGGTGAGAATCGCGGACTCTCCACTCAGTACCTTTACGCGCTCTCGCTTCTCGATAAAGTCGACAAGATCCACGCGCACAGCATTCTGCGTGAAGTCGGCCGACCCGCCGACCAACATAAGATTGCGGGCATTGCCATCGCGAACGGTGCGAACCACGATGCGCTTCATGGTCGCAATGGGACCAAGGCCATAGTGCGCATTTCGCGTTAAGACGACCTTCTCTGGTGCAAAGGACTTTAATGCAAACGGGCCAACGCCCACCACCTTGCCCGCAAGCGCCGCCTTCTCGCTAAGAATCCCAAAGTCCAAATCGCTTTGCAGCGTTGCAATCGGGCTGTGCAGGACAAATTCCACTTCGAGAGGACCGATGAGACGCACCTCGGTGAAGCGTTCCGCAAAGCTCTTGCGATACAAACTCTTGGTCTCCTCGGCGAGGACAGAGGTGTACGTAAAGACCACGTCAGCTGCCGTAAGTGGCGTGCCATCGGAGAAGAGCAAATCGGGTTTAATGCGAACCCGCCAATGGGTATCGTCAACGCGGCGCAGAGACTCCGCGATGTGCATACGCGGCTCAAGGTCGGGCCCGTCCACCGTTGTCAATCCTGGTGCAATAAGACGGCTGAGCTTGACGTCATAGTTGGTAATGGCAAACCTCGGATCCACATCGCGCAAGGTCGATTCCAGCACCATGATCAAGGTATCGCTTGGCGTTCGACGGTCGCGACTGCTGCAACCTGCAGCGAGTCCAGTTGCCACAAGCAATGCCAGTGGTAGTAGCCGTGCGCGCCTTTTGATAATGTTACGAGCGTTGTCCATGTCGGTATTCAAATCGTCGCGTTCCAATTCTGCGCGCCGCAAAGCACTGCGAGCGCTAACGATTTGCGCATTGCTCAGTATTCCTTGGCATACCGCCAACTCGCAAGAAAGTGCGCCGAATGCCGGCGCAAACAACGTGACGGCGCTGCGAGCCAGTCTGCTCGCAAGTGTTGGGCCGACGATCGATAGCAGGCTTGCTGCTCTTGGTGGGGAAACGCGCATTGGCGTCGCTGTGGTCGATGGCAACACCGGGAAACTGCTCTTTGAGCGAAATGCCCAGGATGGTTTCGTTGCAGCCTCAAACGCGAAGCTCGTAACCACAGCCGCGGCGCTTGCCCTCCTTGGCCCCGAGTTCACGTTTCGAACCGAACTGCTTGGAGAAGGCGTGAAGCCGCAAGGCAACGTTCCGGGCAACCTCTACATTCGCGGACGCGGCAACTCGCTTTTTGACGATGCCGATATGGCGCGTTTGGTGCGCCGACTACGAGCGCTGGGCGTCACGCGCATCGATGGACAGATCGTTGTCGACAACAGTTACTTCGATACGCACAACCTGCCGCCGCATTTTGATGAGCAGCCAACCGAGCAGGCCGCCTTCCGAGCCCCGATCGCCGCAACGTCCTACAACTTTAACTCCTTCGCACTCTACGTTCGCCCTTCCCTCTCGGGTTCTGGTGCAACCCGGATCGAAGTGCGCCCGCCAAACGACTACGTCAAAGTCATCAATACATCGCAGACCGTGCGCACGGGTCGCTCGCTCCTGCGCATGGATACCACCGAAGAGCCAACCCGCTTGCGAATTGCTCTCTCAGGCCAATTGCACAATGGGGTTGTGCGGCGACGTTTTCGAAAGCGCGTGCCAGATCCGGTAAAGTTCGTAGGCTCTGGGCTTGCTAGGGCTCTCACCGACGCGGGCATCGCCGTTCGCAAGAAGGCCATTACTGCCGGTGCCGCGCCCAGCGATGCGCAGGTCTTGGCAACTCACGAGAGCCCTCCTTTAGCAACCGCAGTTCGCGGAATGGGCAAGTACTCCAACAACTTCATCGCCGAGCTCTTGCTAAAAGTGATTGGCGCCGAGGTCAATGCAGCAGGTGCTCCGGCGACGTGGCAGCACGGAACTTCAGCGGTACAAGAGTTCCTAAAAACTGTGGGCATCGCTCCTGGCACGTATCGCTACGAGAACGGCTCGGGGCTTTTCGACTCCAATCAATTTAGCCCGCTTCAACTCACGACGCTGCTCGCCTTTGCCCATCGACATCCAAGGTGGGGATCAGAGTTTTTCTCATCGCTATCGATCGCTGGGATCGACGGAACACTCAGTCGCCGGATGGATGCAAGCGATGCGGAAGGCCTAGTCCGTGCCAAGACAGGCACGTTGGCGCAAGCCTCCGCGCTGTCCGGATTGGCTGCGATCGATGGCCGCCGGCCGGTCTTCTTCTCGATCTTGGTAAACGATTTTGACGAGTCCAATATCGGCATCGCCCGAGCCTTGCAGGACGAGATCGCCCAAGAACTCATACGCGCTCTTAGCGGCAGGTGAGCCTAATCCACGCAGCTGTGGGTACCTGGGCGCCCGGCCTTGTTCCAGCTCTGCACCGCGTGATATCTAAGGGGCATGGCAGAACTCAAGGGTACCAAGACCTTCGAAAACCTTAAGGCTGCGTTCGCTGGGGAATCCCAAGCAAACCGCCGTTACCTCTATTTCGCAAAAACCGCAGACGTCGAGGGCTACCCCGATGTTGCTGGGCTTTTCCGCGACACTGCTGAAGGCGAGACCGGCCACGCGCACGGACACCTCGACTACATCAAGCAGGTCGGCGACCCAGCTACCGGTGAACCAATTGGCAACACCGAGCTCAACCTCAAAGCTTCGATCGCTGGCGAGACCTACGAGTACACCGAGATGTACCCAGCGTTCTCTAAAACTGCTCGCGAAGAGGGTTTTGAAGAAGTTGCAGAGTGGTTCGAGACACTTGCTCGCGCAGAGCGCAGCCACGCAGGTCGTTTCCAAAAGGGCCTCGATACCCTTAACGATTAGCGCTTAAGCGACTAGCTCCGAAACGACTAGTTCGGCGTTTTCCGTTACGACAAGGGCTCCGAAGACTTCTTCGGGGTCTTTTTTTTGACATCGCCCTGCGCTGCGCAAGGCATCTCTCCACGACCTACCGACTCCTTTTCAGCTTCCGAGACCGCTATGAATCTAACGACTCCAATCAAACGCTCTGACATCAAAGGCCCCGCTATTTACTCAGGCATGCGCGACGACTATCGCAAGCGCATCATCGAGCTAAAGCGCGACCGCCGCGTAATTATCGGCGACCGAGTGTCGATGGTTTTTGAAAACCGTCACACCCTCATCTCGCAAGTCGAAGAAATGCTTCGCGCGGAAAACCTGACGAGCGACGAGCAAATTGCCGAAGAACTTGAGGTCTACAACGCCATCATGCCGACCGCCGATAGCTTGTCAGCCACGCTCTTTCTCGAAGTGCCTCCGGGCACCAATGCTCGCACCGAGCTCGATAGGCTTATTGGTCTTGATGAGCACTTGGTTCTCCACATTGGCGACCTTAATATTCGCGCCGCATTCGAAGAGGGTCGCGGAACCACCGAGCGCATCTCGGCTGTGCAGTACTGCCGCTTTCCCCTTACCGACGCAACCTTAGCTGCACTTCGCACCGAGGGAACGCCGGTTTCGATGGAAATTGACCATCCTGGCTACAAGTACAAAACCGATTGCAGCGAAGCGATGCGTGCATCCTTGGCCGCCGACTACGCAAGCTCGGCATCGTCATGAGCCTTGTCCGCGCCGCTCTCATCGCGTCGGCTGTCGCCACACTCTTCTCCTGCTCCAAGCAGGGTAAGACGGCAACGGCACGCGACCTCAGCCAATTCGAGTGCAACGAGCGGCGCGTCGAGTACTTTGTCGCAGGCGGCTTTGGCGCCGAAGAAGCCGGCGTGACAATGGTCTGCGACAATCAGAATCCACGAATTGAGAAGTGGCGCGTCGACGACGGCGAACGCTCCGAGAGCACCCACGAGCTCTCCTCCCACCAATTTAACGAGGTCTGGATCCGCATCGATTCAACCGGCTGGCGTCACCTAAGCGAGGAATGCAAAAACCCCGGCGCAGAATCCGACGACCCAGCCTACGTCATCGACGTCGGAGACCACGCTAAGAACATTTCCATCAACTGCCAGGGCAAGACACTGCCCTTCCCCTACGACCGCATTGTCAACGAACTCGACCTCCGAGCCGCCGGCTTCGGCGAACAAGAAAGCGCCCTCTAAACCTGGGGTCACGCTCTAGGGTCATAACTACTTGTTTTTAACACCCTTTTAGACACAACTCGCGTTTTTGCTCCAGAGCGTCGAAATCTGAGCACAAAGCGACGGGCACCCTAGCCAAGCAACTCGTCCCAAGAAGGACAGTTTTCGAAGATTAAACCGCGAACTGCCGACGGTTAAAAGCAAGACGAGAGCAGTGTCGCTTTCTGCTCCACAACCTCAGCCAGCTTGTCTTCCACCGCAGTCCGGCGATGTCGCAAGTTCGCGTACGCGAGCTGAACCTCATCTCGAGTCTTTTCGACATGCCAGCTCGAATCTGATATCGCGTCAAGAATGTGCCAACCGATCAAATCCGCCTTGATGAAATCAAGAACACTTGGCATCGGCTCAAGCTCGATGCCTGAGATCTTTGGGCCAGACGTGACATCTTTGCATTCGATTTGGAAGCGCATGATGTCCCCACTCACCGCGCCCATGTCGCCACGAATCGAGTGAAGATGCAGATGGGTTGCAGACTCCAATGCAAGAACCGTGGTGAGAGAGTCATCAACTGCGTAGATCAGATCATCGCCAATACTGGTCGCAATCTCGATTCTTCGCGATTGTGCAAAGCGGTCCATAATGCCCCCTAGCCCCACGTCTGCAGCCATTCCGGCCCGCATCGCCTCGTCAATCTCGATGAGTTGACTGCGAGCCACAGCCTCACGATTGCCAAATTCATCGAGCTGAGCTGCCAACTCCGGGTCCAAATCGCGAACCAGGGCAGCAAGGGACGCGGAAATCGACGCTAAACTCGAGGCGGCCTTGCTAAGCCCCTTAAGCTCGATTCGCAGCGCTTCGAGCTGTCCATCAAGGGCGGCGAGTTCGCTATCCACCGCATCAAGTTGCAACTTGAACGAAAGAGCTTCCTTCTTCTCACGGTCAAGCACATCCGCTTTGGAAGACGAGAACCAACGCGCCACAGATTGAAGCAACGAGCTTTCCAGGTCATCAACGTCATCTTTCTCGACTGCATGACGCAAGCTCAGCGCTTCTTGACGCCTCGCAAGCCCTTCTCGCTGTTCACTCAAGAGAGCAAGACGGGCCTCGATCCACTGTGCCCTACGAACGGCTCCATGCGCAGAAACAAACGATTCGTGAACACGTGCAACCTCGGAGTTAGACATGCCAAAGCATACTGAAAGCCAGAGTCACGCTCTAAGCATCTAAGTACCCATAGGCATACTGAAAGCCAGGGTCACGCTCTATGCATCTAAGCACCCATTATTGAGCTGGTTTTAGACATACTTCGCGTTTTTCCCAATGGCCGACTAAAAAAGCGGCGCAACCTAAATGGCAAGCTCAGAGCGCGAATCGGCCCGGCTGAGCGGAGTATCCCCTGGCGGGAATCGTATTGCAGTGGCCCCAATTCGGAAAACGCGAGCTCGCTCGAATACTTGTTAAATATCAAAAACGCCGAGTAGCTGGAATACCCGATAGATATCCAACGCTTATGACCTAGGAGCGTGACCCCACGGGAAACCGGCGGAAGACGTCGCCCTGTAGGAGCGTGACCCCCACGGGAAACCGGCGGAAGACGTCGCCCTGTGATGGCCGACGCCAGGCTCCCCGGGGCCAGAATCCTGGCGACGGGAGCCACGCCTGGCCAAGCTAGCTAATGATCGCCAGCCGCTTGGCGCGCTTTGGCTGCGCCAAGATGCGCCCGGCAGCCTCGAGGGCGGCCTTGCTGGCGATGTCTCGAAAACGCTGTGCGTAGTCCGACTCGGGCGCCGACGCTACAATCGGGACTCCGGTGTCGCCGCCAAAGCGAATTCGCGCATCCAGAGGCAACTCGCCCAAGAACGGAACCCCAATCTCATCAGCTAGGCGCTTGCCGCCGCCGTGAGAGAAGACCTCATCTCGGTTCCCGCACTTCGAGCACTGGTAGTAAGACATGTTCTCAACGACACCAAGAAGCGGAATCTCCACTTTCTTAAACATCGAAATGCCCTTAACGACATCGATTAGAGAAACCTCTTGCGGCGTCGTCACCATCACAGCGCCGGTGATGGGAATGAGCTGCGAGAGCGACAGTTGAACGTCACCGGTGCCCGGAGGAAGATCGCAGATTAGGTAGTCGAGGTCGCCCCAGACAACGTCACCCAAGAACTGTTGCAAAAGCTTGTGCACCATGGGGCCACGCCAAACAACCGCCTCTTTCGCGTCGGTAAAAAAGCCAACCGAGATGACCTTGATGCCATGGTGAATGGCCGGGCGAATCTTCTCGCCGGTTTCAGCTCCCGGAGGAACCTCGGGCTCACCGAGCATTGTTGGCAGTGAAGGCCCAAAGACATCGGCATCAAGGATTCCAACCTTTGCGCCAAAGGCCTTAAGAGCGAGTGCGAGATTCGTCGCGACGGTCGACTTGCCAACGCCGCCCTTGCCAGCAGCCACCGCAATAATGTTCTTGACGCCCGGCAACAGAGGCTTTTCGCCAGGAGCGGGCATAAATGCAGTTACGACCTTCTCCTCGAACTTCACCTTCTTTGCGCCCTTGCCTTCAAGAGCGCTGCTAATGCGCTGGCGCAGTTCCTTGCGAAGTGCCTCGGGGTACGCATCGGTTGGGTACTCGATGCTTACGCTAACTTTGTCGCTCTTAACCTTCACATCGGTGACGATGCGATGCTTGAGAAGGTCGACTCGAGCAATACCCGGATCTTCGATGCCGGCGAGTACTTGATTTACGTCTTCAATACTAATGCTCATGATGCTTTGTCTTCTTTTGAGGTCGTGTTGGTGTCTTCGCTTGGGCTCTCGGTAATGTGGCCCATGCGTCGTTGTTTGGTCTCAATGTAAGCTTCGCTGTGGCTGGAAGCACCCGCCCAATGTGGCACTTGCTCGTCAACCGGAATGCCCGCTTCGGAGAGGCCCTTGAGCTTCTCCGGGTTGTTCGTCATTAGGCGCACGCTTGTGATACCGAGGTCTTCTAAGATGGCCGCTGCCAGCTCATAGCTGCGCTCGTCAGCTTTAAAGCCTAGCTCGAGGTTTGCCTGGATGGTATCGCGCCCCTTGTCCTGCAGCGCGTAAGCGCGAATCTTGTTGCCAAGACCAATGCCACGCCCTTCTTGCCGCAAGTAGACAATGACGCCCTCGGCAGCCTTGGAGAGCCGGTCTTGGGCAAGCTCCAATTGGGCCCGGCAATCACAACGCAGCGAGCCAAAAACCTCACCTGTCATGCATTCCGAGTGGATACGGCACAAAACTCCGGCGCCACTCGGGTTGCCGCGAACCAAGGCCACGCCCTCCAGCTCTGCACTATTGTAGTGAACTAGGCGAAAAGGGCCAAAATGTGTAGGCAGCTCTGAGCTGGCGGTGCGCGAAAAATCCTTCATATCAGCAGACTGCTGGATACCCCATGGCCAAGGTTTGAGCAATCGCCAAAGGGGCTCATCCCAAACGACAATTCGCACCTGAGCCGCTATTAAAGGACGATTGACAGAGAGCCCCTGCTCTCACTATTGTCACATCATGGCTGTCCGCCCAATTGTTGTTTGGCCCGATGCAAGGCTCCGCGAAGAAACCAAGAGCGTCGAGTCCGTGACCGATGAGGTGCGTGCACTTTACAAAGACCTCTGGGACACGATGGTGGCCTACCAAGGGATTGGAATCGCGAGCCCACAAATCGGCGTGCCGCTTAAGATGTTTTTGATCGATGCGATGGTTGCAACGGGAGAAGACGGCGCCGCTCCGATTGCCTTCATCAACCCAGAAATTATCGCGACAGGCGGCGAGACCGACAAAAGCGACGAAGGCTGTCTTTCGTTTCCTGGCGTCTACGTCCCCATTGAGCGCCCATCGACCGCAACGGTTCGCGCTATGGGAATCGATGGTGAGATGTTTGAAATCGCTGGCACCGAGTTGTTGGCGCGCGCTATCCAACACGAGAACGATCACCTCACAGGCAAGCTTATGGTCGACTTTGTCGGTCCACTTAAGAAGCGAATGATCAAGCGCAAGCTGCAGCGCGAAGCTGACTACGAGGCCGACTCGGGCCAAGCTGAGATCTAACCGTGTCCTCACGTGCTCCGGTTGTAGCTAGCGGAGACGCGGTCTTCGTTCGCGGCCTCGAGTTTGAGGGCAATCACGGCTACTACGAAGAGGAGCGCAAGACGAACCGCCGCTTTCGCGCCAACGTAGAGCTGAGCGCCGACCTTCGCGAGGCCAGCGAGAGCGACGCGCTCGGCGATACCATCGACTATTTCGAGATCTGCAATGTCGTTGTGCAGATCGGAACGCAGCAAACCTTTAAGCTGCTCGAGCGTCTGGCCGGCTCAATTGCAGAGGCAATTCAGGACCGCAGCCCGCGCAGCTCAGTGACTGTCGAGATTGAGAAGCTGGCACCGCCCTGCCCGGGCGTGCCTCAGTGCTGTGGAGTGCGGATCTACCGCGCCGCTCGCGCTATTACTTAACGAGCTTGAGGTGACTGCCGCGACCAGGTGATGGGCTCGACGGTGGTGGGGACGTTGGTGGGGACGTTGGTGGCCTGCCCTCGGCATCTTCCGGTGCTGGCGTGCGCACAGTACCCAACGTTGGGCCCGGCTTTGGCTTCTTCTCTTGCTCGCTGCTGTGTTGCTCTTGCAACGCATCGACAACGCAATCGGGAACATCTTCCGGCCAAACCATGCCCTTTTGGTCGGCTTCACTCACAACAGAATAGATGCATCCCCAAGGCAAGACGCACCGTGTTGGAATCCCGCCAAAGGTGAGCGTGCCATACATGCCCTCACTATCGATGCTTAGATCGATAATGGCCGGCGTAAGGTCGTAGCCAAAACGCAGCACAAGCTTAGGATCTTGGCGAAAGCGGTCGGGAACTTGCGATAGCGGATGCCGAGCATCGATGTGCAAGAGCACGGGGCCCTGCCCTAAGAGTTCTTCTATTAGGACGCGTTTGTCGGGCAAGCCGCCGATGACCTGCTCTTCCGAGAGCGGCGGCGACGGATTTACCTCGGCGGGTTCCTTGCCGACAAAGGTGACAAACTCATCGTGTTCGACAAGCCCTGCGTCGAAGGCATCGCGCAGCAAAGCGCCGGCATTGTCGAGACCGATTCGCGCCATGCGCTCTGCCAATCGCTCGGCCTTGGCGGCGTGGCGAAGTAGCTCGGCGTGAGTTTCAAACACCCCAGCTTCGCCAGATTTCCACTCACCCAAAGCACCATCCACGCTCTCAAGAGACTCAAGCAAGAGCCTCTCCATTAAAGCGGTCATGATCTCCTGAAGTCTCTCGATCGCTGTCTGTCCCTCGTCTGACACCAGCCCCTTTTAGCGAACCGATTCTCCGAGTTCAAGGAACAAGTCCCGAAGCCCTTCGCTAGGCTCAATTGCCCGAAATGCTTCGAGATCTGTCACGGCACAGGTGACTCGCCCTTCTGCAGCCAAGGTCCGCTCCTCCCCATTGCAACGAGAAACCCGGTATCTAAGGGTCACGCTCTTGGTCCCCATGCGGTCCAGCGCAATCTCGGTTTCGGCCGAATCGGCAAAGCGCAGTGGGGATTTGTAGTCGCATTCCGAGTGCACCGCGGGAAAGCCAACCTTGTCCTCGTCGAGCAACTTTAGGTAGGCCGCAGCTCCCATGCGCTCGCGAAAGAGCTCTTCGAACGCCACGTGGAAGTAGTGATAGAAAACTGGGTAGTACACGATGCCGGCGTGATCAACATCGGCAAAGCGGACTGTGAATGGATAGCGAAAGACGGCCACGCACCATCTTTTGGCGAGGCTGAGCGCTCTGTCAAGCGCCGCGAACCTTGCGGATGCCATCGGCGATGCATTTGATGGCAGCCTCAATCTCGTCGGCGGTGGTAAATCGGCCAAGGCCCAGCCGAATGGATGTGCGGGCGCGCTCTTCCGAGACCATGGCGGCCAGAACATGCGAGGCCTTTGAAGACGCGGAGCTGCACGCCGACCCTGTCGACATCGCCACACCACTGGCCTCGGTTAACAGGACATCGGCAGGTACTCCTTGTACGGCGATGTTTAGATTGCCGGCAATCCGATGCTCGCTGCTGCCATTCACGGCAATTCCTCCGACAGCGTCTTGCAAGCCTTGGAGAAGCCGATCTCGCAGCTCCGCGATACGGAGACTCTCAGTCTCTCGCTCCGCGGCGGCGAGTTCGCAAGCAGCTCCAAAGCCAACAATTAGCGGCACCGGCAAGGTGCCCGAACGCAGACCGCTCTCGTGCCCACCGCCGTGAATTTGGGCCTGCACCACAAGCCTTGGACGACGGCGACGCCAAAGCGCACCAATGCCTTTGGGCCCGTACACCTTATGAGCCGAGATGGTGAGGGCATCGACTCCAAGCTCGGCAACGTCGATCGGTATTTTCCCTAGAGCTTGCACGGCATCGCAGTGCACAATTGCCTTTGGATACGCTTCGTGAACTGCCTTGGCCAACGCCGCCACATCTGCAATCACACCAGTCTCGTTATTGACGAGCATGATGCTAACCACCGTCGTGGTTTCGCGAAGCGCCGCTACCAGCACATCGCTCTCAATGCGCCCATCCTCGCCCACCGGAACGATCGACAGCACCCAGCCCTGGCGCTCCAAATCGCGAGCGCAATCGATAACCGATGGGTGCTCGGAGGCTGCCACAACAATGTGCTTGCCCCGTGCCGCGTAGGCTTCGGCAATGCCGCGCAAGGCCAAGTTATTGGCCTCGGTTGCTCCAGAGCAAAAGACAATCTCGCTGGCGTTTGCGCCAATGCTAGCGGCAACCTGCTCTCGGGCAAGGTCGACCGCAGCCTCGGCCATCCAGCCGTAGCTATGGGTCTTGCTGGCCGCATTGCCGTAGTGCTCGGAGAAGTACGGCAGCATGCGCTCTAGCACCCGAGGGTCGCATCGGGTCGTGGCCTGGTTGTCTAAGTAAATCGGAAGCGCCACAGCAGACACTACAACGCGACGGCTACCGACTCGGTTGCGCGGATGACGGTGACTTTAACCTGGCCAGGAAAGACCAACTCATCCGAGATTCGCTCGGCGATATTGGAGGACATCTCGACCGCCTCCAAGTCACTCACTTCGTGATTGCGAACGTAGACGCGCAATTCACGGCCACCGTGAACCGCAGCACAGTGATCGACGCCTTTGTAGCTGGCCCCAAGGCGCTCGAGGTCTTCGAGTCGCGTCGAGAAACCTTCGCTCTGCTCGCGACGTGCCCCAGGCCTAGCGCCGCTCATCGCGTCGGCAGCAGCCACCAAGAATGCATACGGAGAATTTGCTGGCTCGTCAGCGTGATGCGAGCCAATTGCGTTGGCGACAATTTCGTCTTCGCCAAGACGCCGTGCGATGTCGGCTCCAATTACCGCGTGCGAACCTTCGATTTCGTGAGTAAGAGCTTTTCCGATATCGTGCAAGAGGGTTGCCCGACGTGCCATGGTGATATCTAGGCCCAATTCTTCGGCCATCATGCCTGCCAAGAACGAGGCTTCAACGGCGTGCAGCCACTGATTTTGCGTGTAGCTTGTGCGGTAGTTTAGTGCCCCGACAAGGCCAATAATCTCGTCATGAGCTGGCTTAACCTTAAGCACCTTAAAGGCCTTCTTGCCCAAGCGAACAATCTCCGCATCAAGCCGCTCGCGAATGGTTCGCACCCAAAGCTCGGGATTGTCCTTGGCCGCGGCAAGTGCCTTGGGCTTGCGCCCTAGCGCCTTAAGCGCACGACGAGCAACTTCGCGTCCAACGCCATCTAGGCCCTCAAGACGAATGCTCTCACCGCTTTCGTGAAGGTTGAGTTTCGTATTTGCGCCCTCGGCAAGGACACCCAAAATGAGATTATCATTGCCGGTCAAGAGCTCACAAACCGGCCCTGGGATTGGAATATTACTTAGACTCTGATCGATGAGAAAGTGATTTTGGTAGCGCGAGACCGCGACGTGCATGAGGCGATTGGCCTCGCGGGTTGTCGAAGCATCGGCTGCGCTCTGCTCCACGGTTCGCAACAATTGCGCGCCATCGGCCTGCGCCTGCTCTAGCCATTGGCCGCGCAGAATATCGATAATTTCATCGCCACTGCAGTGGGCCATTTCCTCAAGCCGAGACCGCAGTGCAATGCGCGTATCGGCTGCGCTAGATCGCAACTCTTTGGATCGATCGCGCAGACTGCGCACGGTTGCTTCTCGTTCGCGCACTTCCTCTTTGCGCTCGTCTAGAGCCTCGCGACGATCGGCGAGAGCGTCTTCGCGCCCCGCCACTCGTTCGACAATGGTTTCGACATTGGCCGTCTCGGATTCGAGCGCTGCATCCGCCGCCTCTTGCAACGCCAGTGCCTCTTCGCGAGCCTTTGTCTCTGCTGCGCGCCGAATCGCTCCAGCCTCGAGCCCTGCGCCTTTGCGCAAACGCTGCGCTTCAAGAACCGCGGCTTCTTTGGCTTCGCGAATCTCCTTCTTTGCGATCGACAGAGCCAGGCTTGCTCCACCCCCCAGGCCAACGAGACCTGCGCCTATAAGAAGTGCGGCTGACATGTAATCAGCATAGCAAATCGCTCTAGAGATCGGGGGTTAAGAGATTGTTCTCAACACCAGCAGGCTTCTTTGGGCGACGGCGCTTGGAATCGACTGGGCGCTTGCGCACCGTCGGAGTTTCACTTGCAGCCAGCGTCACAAGAACCGGTTCGGCCCCAGATGGCCTAAAACGGTACGTCATGGGCCCATAGCCCTTCCGGGTAAAGCGCCAGGAAACTTCACCTTCGGTTGTTCCATCCCAATCAAAGGGCGTTGTGCCAAGTGTCGTTCCGGTCTCGTCGATGACGAGCGCGCCCTGGGGATCGCTATCAATTCGCAGCGAAATCGAATCGGCAGCGAGTGGTTCAACGCTAGGAGTAGCTGTGTTCGGGGATGCCATGCCTTGGCTTGGAGTCGCGCCAGGGTTTGGAGTCGCGCCAGGGTTCGGAGTCGCGACTTCGGCTGGCAAAGCGGCTTCGGCTTCTTTGGTTTCCGAGGCGCCACCTTGTGCGAGGGCTGCCGCCACACCACCGCCACCGGATAGTAGGGCAATCGCCACGAGAGTCCCGACGCGCCTTCGCCCCGCCGACCCATAGCCCACAGGTGGCCCAATGTTCATCGTGAGCGGAGACGTCTCTGCCGGGCGCACGAGCGCCGGGTGCCGCGCTGCATTCTGCTCTGCAGAGATCGACTTCGGCGCGCCGTTGCTTGCAACAACCTTTGGGCTGCCGCTCAAATAACTCTCCGGGTCCATAAGCGCCGCATGCAACTCGTGCATCGACTGAAAGCGATCTTCGCGTTTCTTTGCGAGGCAGCGAAGCACGATCTGCTCGACGGCAGGTGAAATCTGCGCGTTGAACGAGCGCGGAACCGGTGGGGCTTGGCAGACGTGCTGCACCATCATCTCGCCCATGCTTTGGCCAATAAACGGCAGCCGCCCCGTGAGCATAAAGAAGAGCAAAACACCGCACGAGTAGATGTCAGAGCGCCCATCGATTTCTTTGCTCTCGGCGGCTTCGGGCGACATGAACTCGGGGGTACCAAGAACCACTCCCATGGCCGTTAGCTGAGCATCCGACTCGAGCATCTTTGCCAAGCCAAAGTCGAGAATCTTTACAAAGAGCGGGTCGCCAAGCTTGTGGATCAACATCACGTTATCCGGCTTGAGGTCGCGGTGAATGATGTTGTTCTCGTGCGCTGCAGCGAGCCCAGCGGCGACCTGTGCGCCAATGTGCAAGCAGTTGGGAATGTGCGCAGGATCCTCGAGCGAGAGTTGGCCATCGCTAAGAGCCTTGGCCAAGGTCTGCCCCTGCAGGTACTCCATGATGAAGAAGTGCGCGCCCTCCTCGGTTGTGCCGAAGTCGTGCACTTCGACGATGTGGTCGTTGCCAATGGTTGAGACGGCCTTGGCCTCGTTGATGAAGCGAGCGACCAACTCTTTGTTCAGGCTCATGTCCTGATGAATCACCTTGAGCGCAACGGTCTTGCCGATGAGTGGATGCTCGGCGAGAAAGACCTCGCCCATGCCACCAGCGCCTAGACGCTGCAGAATGCGGTAATTGCCCACCGCTTGGCCGATCTTAAAAGACACGAGCCCGGATTGTTGCGTGGCACCCGGCCGTGGTCAAGGTACTTGTCATGGCCTTAAGAGAGCACACATGTCGGTAGCTCGCGCTCTCCCGTGGGTTGCAGCTCGCACTCAGAATATATCTGAGCGCGAGTTCGCAAGCCGGTCTACGAATCCGCTACTAGCCGCCGACCATACAGAACTGGGTGTAGTCGATAAGCTCGATCTTGCTTTTATCGACCCCTTCGCCGCAGTACTTGCACTCGGGATCGGGGCGAAGCTTAAGCTCGCGGAACTTGCTGCGCGCTGCATCGTAGGTCATGAGCCTGCCGGCGAGGCTTGTGCCGAGGCCAAGCAAAAGCTTGACCGCCTCGGTCGCTTGGAGAACGCCCATCACCCCAGGAAGTACGCCAAGAACGCCAGCTTCGGCGCAAGACGGAGCTTGATCGGGTGGTGGCGGCTCGGGGTACAAGCAACGATAACAAGGCAAACCGTCGCCGTTAAAGACCGTGAGTTGGCCCTCGAAGCGATAGATCGACGAGTGAATCACCGGCTTGCCAAGCTTGATGGCAACGTCGTTTAGCAAATAGCGAGTCTGAAAATTGTCGGCCCCATCAACCACGAGATCGTATTGGCTGATAATTTCCTCGGCATTCTCGGAGGTGAGCCGCAGTTGGTGCGGAATGACCGTGACGTCGGGATTGAGCCCCTTGATGGTGATGGCTGCACTCTCGACCTTTGGCATGCCAATGCGGTCGGTACTGTGCAAGACCTGGCGCTGAAGATTGGAGCTATCGACAACGTCGTCATCGATAATGCCAATCGTGCCAACTCCAGCTGCCGCCAAATAGAGCGCAGAGGGACAGCCAAGGCCACCAGCGCCAATGCACAGGACCTTCGATTTGAGTAGCTTGATTTGGCCCTCGATGCCGACTTCCGGCAGCATCGTGTGTCGCGAGTAGCGAATCGCCTGCTCTGCTGTGAGTAGCTCTGGAACGTCGAATGCGTAGCCATTGCGCTTCCAGGCGCCAAATCCGCCCTTTAGAGAGAGCAAATTGGTGTAGCCCATGGCGGCCAAGCTTTTGGCTGCCAGCGCCGAGCGAGTGCCACCGGCGCAGTAGATCACGAGCTCAGAATCTTTGTCGGGAACCGCTTCTTCGATGCGCAGCTCCAAGAACCCACGGGAAATCCAATTTGCGCCGGGAATGAACCCTTGGGAGTACTCATCCTGCTCTCGCACGTCGATCACAGATAGGGTCTTACCCGCATCCATCTGCTGTTTGAGTTCGGTGGTATCGAGCTCTTCAATCTCACCCTTAATACCTTTTAGGTACTCTTGAAACGTCGGCATAGTGGTTCTTTCTACTGGTTCTTGTGCCACAGAGCAGGTGCTCTGTCTGTGCTGGCTCAGTGTGCGCAGCGCTCGCTCAATCGTCAAGTACAACAACGCCTATGGCTGGCCAACGGGCTTTGTGTCACTATCTCCTGGCAATGAGCGAAGTCGTCCCAACAACTACCGAATCCCGTTTCACAGTCACTCCGGACCACCTCGTCAATCTCACAGACGAGGCCGCCAAGAAGGTTGAAGAGATTCGCAGCGCCGAAGAGATCGAAGACGGCATGGCCCTGCGCCTGCGCGTCGTAGGCGGCGGTTGTGCAGGGTTCTCGTACGACCTCTACTTCGACAACAAGACTGCTCTTGATCGCGAGTACAAGCTCAAGTCGTGCGAAATTATCGTCGACGAAATGAGCCTTATGTACCTGGTGGGAACGACCATCGACTACGTCGAGAGCCTGGCAGGCGCTGGCTTCAAGTTTGATAATCCAGGCGTTAAGTCGACCTGTGGTTGTGGTTCTTCGTTCTCGTAGGTCGTTCTCGTAGTTCGTACCGGACCTAAGAAGTCTTCCTGTGTCAGATATCATCGAGCGGCTACGGCAAGAGCTCGGCTCGAAAGCCGTGCTTACCCGAGATGATGCGGCCTTAGAAGACTACGGGGTCGACGAGTCGGGGCTTGGCCCCTACCCAGCCGATTGTGCAGCGCTCTGCGAAACCGCCGAGCAAGTAGACATTGTCTTAGCGCTCGCCAACGACACCAATACACCCGTAACACCTCGAGGAGCGGGTTCTGGCAAAGTTGGCGGAGCGCTCCCCATCCGCGGTGGCATCGTCTTGTCGACTGAGCGCATGCAATCGATTCTGGAGATCGATGCTGACGACCTTGTGGCGGTGGTGCAGCCAGGCGTCATCACAGGCGACTTGCAGGCGGCGGTAGAGGCCCAGGGGCTGTTCTATCCGCCCGATCCGGCGTCTCTCGAATACTGCTCGATCGGCGGCAATGCTGCTGCGAATGCTGGCGGCCCGCGGGCGTTTAAATACGGCGTCACCCGCGAGTACGTTCTGGGCATGGAAGTCTCGCTCATGAGCCAGGAGCGGCTTCGCTTTGGGCGCCGCACGAGCAAGGGCGTTACGGGCTACGATCTGGTCGCGGGCTTTGTTGGGTCGGAAGGCACCTTCGGAGTAAGCACAGAACTTACCCTACGACTTTTACCTAAGCCACCTGCAGTGCAGACGCTACTCGCCATCTTCCCGACACTCGCCGGCGCTGGCACTGCCATCGGCACTCTACTCAAAGACGGATTTCGCCCGCGCACCATGGAGCTCATGGACAAGAAGGCGATCGATGCGGTTCGTACGCATCATGGCAGCCCCATCCCGCCCGGAAGCTCCGCCGCGGCGCTCATTGAGATTGACGGCCTTGAAGAAGGCTTAGACGAGGCCCTCATGCAGCTGGGCATGCGCATCGACGAAGCGGGCGCTACCGACGTTCTGGTGGCGCAGAACGAGCAAGAGCGGCGACGGCTCTGGCAGGCGAGACGACTGGTCTCCCCTAGCCTCTCGGCCTCGTGTCGCCACAAAGTTAGCGAAGACATCTGCGTGCCTCGGGGCCAGATGATCGAGATGATTCGGCGCATTGGCACGCTAGAAGACGAGTTTCCCTTTGCTGTGGCGTGCTACGGCCACGCCGGCGACGGCAACCTCCACGTCAACATTCTTTGCGACAAGGATCCGGGCGAGCCCGAGGTACAGCGCCAACTCGAAGCGGTAACTCGAAGACTCTTTGAACACACGATGGCCCTGCGCGGAACGCTAAGTGGTGAGCACGGCATCGGCCTCACCAAGCGCGACTACATGCCAATGGAACAGGGCCCAGCGCTACTTGCGTGGCAAAGGCGTTGGAAGGCCATGTGGGATCCGAAGGACTTGCTCAACCCTGGCAAGGTGCTTCCGCTGGTGCCCCGTAGCTGCAACGAGTAGCTGCAACGAGTAGCTGCAACGAGTAGCT
>TARA_R110002096_G_scaffold415557_4_pt1 | contig 59669 bp, 46 predicted proteins | sample TARA_R110002096 | Tara Oceans TARA_R110002096 (sample SAMEA4397295) | marine metagenome | biome: Polar Biome; feature: [DCM] deep chlorophyll maximum layer (ENVO:01000326); material: water (ENVO:00002006), including particulate matter (ENVO:01000060) such as... | depth 35 m
CAGCTGATCATTTAGTTGCTCATAAAGGTGCTTCAATAGTTGTGTCAGGATCGAATGATAAAGACCTACAGTTAGTTATTAATGGAATAAATAACTTACTTGGAAATTACGAGAAAACAATTTCTTTAAGTCAACCAAATAATCTTAAAAAGGGATTAGATGGTGGAATGACTCAGTTGATCGCTGAAATGAAACAAGGGAAAGTTGACGTACTTATCATGAGTGGAGTCAATCCTGTTTATTCATTGCCAAAGGAATTAAATTTTTCAGAGGCAATGGACAAGGTAGCTAATACAATTGTATTTTCTACTCGACCAACTGCAACTTCTACTAAAGCAAAATACATTGGAGCAGCTTCTCATTACCTAGAGTCTTGGGACGATGCAAATCCTAAAAAAGGTCATTACGCAATCACCCAACCTACAATTCGTCCGTTGTTCTCTACAATGCAATTCGAAGAGTGTATGTTAAATTGGATGGACAACAGTTCATCTTATTATGACTTTATCAGAAAATACTGGGAAGAGAATTTGTTTACTAAACAATCTGCTTCAGTATTGTTCAATGACTTTTGGAATAGCACTTTAAATAAAGGATATTTTACATTAAAAGCTGAGGAGTCTTCTGAGCAAAGTGAAACAAAATCGTTTAATGCTGATTTAGCTTCAGTAGCTTCTAATTTATCTAAAATAAATTCAGGAGTCTGGGAGTTAGAGTTTTACCAAAAAGTGGGTATTGGTGATGGAAGTCAGGCACACAACCCATGGTTGCAGGAGTTGCCAGATCCAATATCCAAAGTTACTTGGGATAATTATTTAGCGATGAATCCAAATGATGCTCGTGAGCAAGGGTTTGCAACTGAGTATGGAGAGCAAAAAAATGCTGATACGGTTAATTTAACAATCAATGGAGTTGTTTTTGAAAATGTTCCAGTGATAGCTCAACCAGGGCAAAAGAGAGGAACACTTTCAGTAGCATTAGGTTATGGACAAACGATAGGAAAACAAAATGAAATAATCGGTTTCAATTTCTATCCAGCTATGAAGCTTTCTAATGGACAGCGAGCTTATGCTACTTCTGATGTTTCTTTCGAAGCAACAGACAATGATTATCAGATTGCGACTACTCAAACTCATCAGACTGTGATGGGAAGAACATCTATTGTTCGTGAGACAGATTTAAAGACATTCAAGGAAGGGGATAAGGATAAATTTAACGCTCCTCATATTTTAGCTACTCATGGTGGTCCTAAAAATGTCAATGATGTTGATTTATGGGCAAGTCATCCTGTAGCTTCTGCAGGACACCATTGGGGAATGAGTATTGATTTAAATACTTGTATTGGTTGTGGTTCTTGTGTTACTGCTTGTAATGCAGAAAACAATGTACCTGTTGTTGGTAAAGATGAAGTTCGCAGATCTCGTGAGATGCACTGGATTAGAATTGACCGTTACTTCAGTAGTTCTGAAGAGGAGTTTTCTAAAAGTGAGAGAAGTTACAGTAAAATGGAAATGCCTGAGGATAATCCTAAGGTAGTTCACCAACCAATGATGTGCCAGCACTGTAACCATGCACCATGTGAAACAGTTTGTCCTGTTGCAGCTACAACGCACAGTAATGAAGGTCTCAACCAAATGACATACAATCGTTGTATTGGTACAAGATATTGCGCAAATAACTGCCCTTATAAAGTTAGAAGATTCAACTGGTTTAGTTACCAAAACCTCGATAAGTTTGCCGATTTAAATCCATCTCAAGATGATTTAGGAAGAATGGTATTAAATCCTGACGTAACAGTTAGAGCAAGAGGGGTGATGGAAAAATGCAGCATGTGTGCTCAAAGAATTCAAGCGGGTAAATTGGATGCTAAAAAAGATGGAAGACCAGTTAAAGATGGAGAAATTCAAACAGCATGTGCTTCTGCTTGTCCTACAAATGCAATTACATTTGGAGATTTAAATGATGAAGCGAGTGCAGTTTTAGCAAATACTACAAGCTCAAGAGCTTATAGAGTAGTTGAAGAAATTGGAACACAAAATAATGTATATTACCAAGTTAAGGTTAGAAATACAGAAAATAATATTGCTTAAAATTAGATAGAATGCATCAAGAAGCAGCGATTAGAGAACCTTTAATTTTAGGAGAAAAGTCCTACAGTCAAATTACAGATGACGTTTTAGCATCTGTAGTTGGGAAAGCGAACCGTTCATGGTGGATTGCCTTTGGCATCTCTGCCGTTATGGCCTTATGGGGAATTGGTTGTATTTTATACCTTTTAGGAACAGGAGTTGGAACTTGGGGTTTGAACAAAACAGTTGGTTGGGCCTGGGACATTACTAACTTCGTTTGGTGGGTTGGAATTGGTCACGCAGGAACTTTAATTTCAGCAGTATTATTATTGTTTAGACAAAAATGGAGAATGGCAATTAACCGTTCTGCTGAAGCGATGACAATTTTTGCTGTAATGATGGCTGCAGTTTGGCCTGGTATTCACATGGGAAGAATTTGGCTAGCCTATTTTGTATTTCCATTGCCTAATCAATTTGGTTCTTTATGGGTGAATTTCAATTCTCCATTATTATGGGATGTATTTGCAATTAGTACTTATTTCTCTGTTTCATTGGTATTCTGGTACATCGGTTTAATTCCTGATTTTGCTACCATTAGAGATAAAGTTACTCAAGTTGTTCCTAAAAAAATCTACGGACTTTTAAGTTTTGGATGGACTGGTAATGCAAAAGCTTGGAATCGTTTTGAAGAGATTTCATTGGTTTTAGCAGGTTTAGCAACACCTTTAGTATTCTCTGTTCACTCTATTGTAAGTATGGACTTTGCAACCTCAATTATACCAGGTTGGCATACAACAATTTTCCCTCCTTACTTTGTTTCTGGAGCTGTTTTCTCAGGTTTTGCGATGGTGCAAACACTGTTAATCATCATGAGAAAAGTGATGAGCTTAGAAAATTATATTACCATTAAGCACATTGAATACATGAACATTGTAATTATTGTTACAGGTTCTATCGTTGGAGTTGCTTATTTAACAGAGCTTTTTATCTCATGGTATTCAGGTGTTGAATACGAAGCTTATGCTTTTATAAACAGAGCTACTGGGCCTTATTGGTGGGCATATTGGGCAATGATGATTTGTAACGTTGTTTCACCTCAGGTTTTTTGGTTTAAAAAATTGAGAACAAACATTATGTTTACATTTTTCATGTCGATTGTAGTTAACATTGGTATGTGGTTTGAGCGTTTTGTGATTATTGTGACTTCTTTGCATAGGGATTACCTCCCTTCAAGTTGGACAATGTTTCACCCAACATTCATTGACATTGGGTGCTTCATTGGAACAATCGGAATTTTCTTTGTGCTATTTTTATTGTTTGCGAGATTCTTCCCGGTTTTACCGTTGAATGAATTGAAAACAATATTAAAGTCATCAGGACAACAATATAAATCTAATAAAGAAGAGCATTAATTTTTTCTGAAATGGCAGGACATAAAATAATTTACGCAACTTACGACGATGATGTCGTTTTACTAAATGGAGCTAAGGACTTAGTTTCAAAAGGAGTTCATATTCGAGATGTTTTTTCTCCATTTCCAATACATGGAATTGATCCTGTAATTGGAATTAAACAGACCAGGTTAGCCATTTGTGCTTTTATCTATGGTTTAATCGGATTGACTTTGGCTTTGTCTGGAATGTACTATTTTATGATAGTTGATTGGCCAATGAACATTGGAGGAAAGCCAAATGATTTTTTCTATCAAAATATTCCTGCTTTTGTTCCAATTACTTTTGAATTTACAGTATTGTTGGCAGCACATGGAATGGCATTGACTTACTTTATAAGAAACTGGACACTTCCTGGAGTTCAAGCTAGAAACCCTTATCCTGAAACTACAAATGATCGATTTGTTATGGAAATACATCCTGATGAAAATGACATGTCTGTAGAAGAACTTTCTGAGCATTTAACAAGAACTGGAAGTATAAGAATTGAAGAAAGATAACGGAATACAAGAAACTGAAGATGAAAAAAGAAATGATTTCAATTAAAACACTTTTTACCATTGCAACAATTGCATTGGTTGCAGTTGCCTGTAAGGATCCTAATAGTCCTGGAGTAGAATACATGCCCGATATGTATCGTTCACCTGCGATTGAAGCTTATGTTGATTACAACTATCCTGATTCACTATCAGCTAGGTTAACTCCTGAGAATTCAATTGCAATGGGTTACATGCCATACACTTACGAAAATACTAATGAGGGGTATGAATTAGCAGGTGAAAACTTAAGCATACCAAGCGATATAGACCAAAAATATTTAGATCAAGGTAAAAAATTATATACTTCTTTTTGTGCTCATTGTCATGGAGCAAAAGGAGATGGTAAAGGCTCTATTCAAAATGCAATATACGGGGCAGTTCCTTCTTATAAAGATGAAATACCAAATAGGAGAGGTGGCAGAACAATGAAGCAACTAACGGAAGGGCACATTTACCACACAATTATGTATGGATTAAATTCTATGGGACCGCACTCAAGTTTGATTAGAGAGCAAGACAGATGGAAAATAGTTGCTTATGTTCAAACCCTACAAGGAAAAGATCCGATTGGAGGCGAAGTAAAGATTGAAACGGAATCAGATACTTTAAATTAAGAGCTATATATTAGTAACATTAAAGAGAAAACTACGACAATGGATTTTATTTTTTCAAAAAAGGCAAAAATTGGCTTTACAATCTTAATGGCAATTGGAATAATTGCAATGATTACAGGTTTTGCCAATGATACATCTGCGCATCATAATCGTTTTTGGGCGAACATGCTTGTAAACGGATTCTTCTTTTTTGCAATCAGTTTAGGAGCACTATTTTTTCTTGCACTTCAATATGCTACTGAAGCGAGTTACATGGTGGCACTTAAACGTGTAATCGAAGGAATTTCTCAATATATTTTTGTAGGTTCTATTATCTTAATTGTTGTATTTGCAGCAGGTAGTTTACATTTTCATCACTTATATCACTGGATGGATCCTGAAGTTTATGATATTAATTCAGAGCATTATGATGCTATAATTGCAGGAAAAGCAGCGTACTTAAATCAACCATTCTTTTGGTTTAGAACTTTATTGTACCTAGGAGTTTGGTGCTATTTTGCCCACCTTTTTAGAAAGAGATCCTTAGCAGAAGATCAAATCGGTGGTACAAAAATTCACCTTAAAAACATGACATTTGCAGCTATTTTCTTAGTGTTTTTTGCATTTACATCTTCATCCGCATCTTGGGATTGGATCATGTCAATCGACACACACTGGTTTAGTACATTGTTTGGTTGGTATGTGTTCTCAGGTATTTGGGTGAGTTTTATGATTTTCTTTGTACTTATTTCAATTTGGTTGAGAAAAAAAGGATTTTTACCTTATGTGAATGACAGCCATATCCACGATGCTGGAAAATGGATGTTTGCGATTAGTTTCTTGTGGACATACTTATGGTTTTCACAATTTATGTTGATATGGTATACCAATATTCCTGAGGAAGTAACTTACTACATTCAGAGGATTCAAGATTTTAAATGGTTGTTCTTCGGAATTTTCTTCACCAACTTCTTATTCCCAATGATTATTTTGATGTCAAGAGATGCAAAACGTCAAATTGGCTATTTGATTACAGTTGGAGTGATAATTTTCATCGGACACTGGTTTGATGTTTACATGATGATTATACCTGGAAGTGTAGGTCATTTGAATTTCGGATTCATGGAAATAGGAATGTTTTTAGGATTCTTAGGCTTGTTCTTATTTATTGTTTTTCGCTCTTTTGCAAAAGCACCAATGACTGTTAAAAATCATCCTTATCTTGAGGAAAGCAAACATTTACATATCTAAATAGTTAATAAAAAATGATGACTTTACTTATTTTAGTTGCTGTATTAATTGGCATTATTGCCCTCTCAAAGGTCATTAAGGTTCTTGAACTCAGCAGTAATCTTAAAGGTGAAAATTCTTACAACATCACCGATCGTGAGAACAGATTTCAGGCAGGCTTAATGCCTATTTTTCTAGTAGTTTATTTTGCCTTTATTATTTGGCAAGTAGTTGCTTGGGGAGACAGAATGTTGCCTGTTGCGGCTTCAGAACATGGTGTTGTAATTGATAACTTAATGGATACTACATGGATTATAATTATTCCTGTATTTATTTTTACACACATATTACTTTTTATGTTTGCGTGGAAATATGCGTACAATAAAAATAGAAAAGCTCAATTTTTTTCTCACAGCAATAAATTAGAGGTGCTTTGGACTACAATTCCTGCATTAGTTCTATTGATTTTAATTTTATACGGATTGAGTATATGGAACAATGTTATGGAGCCTTTAACAGCTGATGATGATCCAATAGAAATTGAATTGTATGCAAGACAGTTTGACTGGACAGCAAGGTATCCAGGTGAAGATGGAATTTTCGGAGATGCAAATGTTCGCTTCATAGAAGGAGTCAATATTCTTGGAATGGATTCTACCGATGAAAATGGATGGGACGATAAATATGTAAAAGCAGAATTTCATATTCCGGTAAATAAGCCTGTTCAATTTTATTTCAGAGCGCAAGATGTAATTCATAGCGCTTTCATGCCACATTTTAGAGCTCAAATGAACTGTGTTCCTGGAATGACTACACGTTTTAATTTTGTCCCAAATAAGACAACTAAAGAAATGCAGGAGATTACAGGCAATCCTGATTTTCAGTATTACTTATTGTGTAATAAAATCTGTGGTGCAGCTCATTACAACATGAAAATGGAAATCATTGTTGAATCAGAAGAAGATTACTATCAATGGTTAAATGAACAAAAACAATTTTTGGCAGTAGATGGTTATTCTAAAAGTGAAAAAGGACTTGCAAAGTCTGAAGTTGATTTAAAATAACTATCATTATATTACTTTTAATTACAAATAGAAACTAAATTTTAAGGGGAATGTCAGCAACAGCTCATCATCAAGATAACGATTTCTTATTCAAATACATATTTAGTACAGATCATAAAATGATTGCCAAGCAATTTTTCTTGACAGGCTCAATTATGGGTCTTATAGGAATGTTGATGTCTACTATTTTTAGATTGCAATTAGGTTATCCTGGAGAGAGTTTTGCTTTCTTAGAGCCAATTCTTGGAAGTTGGGCACCCGATGGAGTTTTAACTCCAGACAAGTACTTGGCATTAGTTACACTTCACGGAACCATCATGGTTTTCTTTCTCTTGACAGCAGGTTTAAGCGGAACCTTTAGTAACTTATTAATTCCACTTCAGTTGGGAGCAAGAGATATGGCTTCAGGCTTTATGAATTTGCTTTCTTATTGGTTTTTCTTCTTATCATCTTGTGTTATGATTGCATCACTTTTTGTTGAAGGAGGTCCAGCATCTGGTGGATGGACAATTTATCCTCCTTTGAGTGCTTTACCACAAGCAATTCCAGGTTCTGGAATGGGAATGACACTTTGGATTATCTCAATGGCTCTGTTTATTGTATCATCCTTGTTGGGAAGTTTGAATTACATTGTAACAGTTTTCAATCTTAGAACAAAAGGGATGACAATGACAAGAATGCCTTTAACAATTTGGGCTTTCTTAATCACAGCTGTACTTGGAGTTCTTTCATTTCCTGTTCTTTTTTCAGCTGTTTTACTTTTATTCTTCGATCGTAGTTTTGGAACAAGTTTTTACTTATCTGACATTTACATAGCAGGTAGCGCTTTAGAAGTTGATGGAGGTAGTCCAATTCTTTACGAACATTTATTCTGGTTTTTAGGTCACCCTGAAGTATACATTATTTTATTACCTGCCTTAGGAATTACATCTGAAGTTGTAGCAACTAGCTCACGTAAACCAATTTTTGGCTACAGAGCGATGATTGGTTCTATTTTAGCAATTGCATTTATTTCTTTTTTGGTATGGGGACACCATATGTTTGTTACAGGGATGAATCCTTTCTTAGGTGCAGTATTTACTTTCACAACTTTACTTGTAGCAATTCCATCAGCAGTTAAAGTGTTTAACTACATAACTACTATTTGGAAGGGGAATATTAAGTTTACTCCTGCCATGTTGTTTGCTATTGGTTTAGTATCAACATTTATAACAGGAGGTCTTACAGGTATAATTCTTGGTGACTCAGCATTAGACATTAATGTTCACGATACTTACTTTGTTGTTGGTCACTTCCACATTGTGATGGGCTTGTCTGGAACTTTCGGAATGATCAGTGGAATTTATCATTGGTTTCCTAAAATGTTTGGTAGGATGATGGATAAAAATCTCGGTTTCATTCACTTCTGGACAACAATTATTGCAGCTTATGGAGTTTTTTTTCCGATGCACTTTCTAGGTTTAGCAGGTGTTCCAAGAAGGTATTATGCAAATACTGAATTTCCAATGTTCGATAACATGTATGATATCAATGAAATTGTAACAATTTTTGCGATTTTAGCTGCTTTCTCTCAACTGTTTTTCATATTCAATGTATTCTATAGTATTTTTAGAGGGCCAAAAGCACCTCAAAATCCTTGGAGATCAAATACATTAGAGTGGACAACACCAGTTGAGCACATTCATGGTAATTGGCCAGGAGAAATTCCTGAAGTTCACAGATGGCCTTACGATTATAGCAAAGTTGACGCTAATGGGGACTTTGTTGGCGGAGAAGATTTTACACCTCAAACCGTTCCATTGAGAGAGGGTGAGGAGGATGAGAACCACTAAAGAAATTTATACTAATCTTTATAGAATGTCCTTAACTTTGTTAAGGACATTTTTTATGCGAAATACTTTATACTTCAAATTTTTCATTTTTCTCTTTTCAGTGGCTAGTTCAACTACTGGTTTTGCTCAAAAATTTGAAAATGAAATTAAAGAAGCACTAAAATCTGAACCTAGATTTGAATTGCGTTTGGATTCTAGAAATTCTTTTATTAGTACAACTAGGGTTAAAGTTTTTGGTATTAAAGCAGGAGTTCAATATGATAACAAATTAAGCTTTGGTTTGGGCTATAATTTCTTGCTTTCTGGTATCACGGATTTTGTGTGGGTAAATGATCAATTGATTGAAGGAGAACTTAAGTTTAGAATGCTTACGCCTTATTTAGAGTACATATTTTATAGAGATCAAAAGTGGGAGCTATCAATTCCAGTCCAATTTGGTTTAGGAAATTCTTTTTATGAAAATGTTCAACCAGAAGCTCCAGCTAAATTCAACCAGCAATTTGTAATAAGTTATGAGCCGGCAATCACATTTCAATATAGAATATTGCGTTACTTTGGGGTTGGTATGGGAGTTGGCTATCGTTTAATGTTAAAGCCAAACACCGAAGTTGACGAGAAATTTACAGCTCCTGTTTACCTGTTTAAATTTAAATTGTATTTTGAAGACTTATTGAATGACATTAAATCAAAATAAAGTTCCAGTTGTATGAATGACCATCTAAATCCAAATTTAAACGATAATCTCCCTGAAGAGCGTGAAATTGAAAGAGCATTGCGCCCCCTTAGTTTCGAGGATTTTACTGGTCAATTCAATGTGGTTGATAACCTTAGAATTTTTGTTGAGGCTGCAAAAAAGAGAGGAGAAGCATTGGACCATGTTTTATTACATGGTCCTCCTGGTTTAGGTAAAACTACTTTGGCAAATATTATCTCTAATGAATTGGACGTTGCTTTTCGAGTTACATCAGGACCTGTAATGGAAAAACCTGCAGATTTAGCAGGACTATTAACAAACTTAGATGAAGGTGATGTATTATTTATTGATGAAATTCATCGTTTAAGCCCTGTTGTGGAAGAGTATTTGTATTCTGCCATGGAAGATTACAAGATTGACATTATGATTGATTCAGGGCCTAATGCTCGGAGTGTGCAGATTAAACTGAATCCTTTTACTTTGATTGGAGCAACAACGCGAGCAGGATTGCTTACTTCACCTTTAAGAGCTCGATTTGGAATCAATTTGAGGTTGGAGTACTACGACAAAGATTTATTGGCTCAGATCGTTCAGCGTTCTGCTGAAATACTTGAAGTAGCCATTAAAAATGATGCAGCATTAGAAATCGCTGGAAGAAGCAGAGGAACTCCGAGAATTGTGAATTCTCTTTTGCGAAGAGTAAGAGACTTTGCACAAATTAAAGGAGATGGCAACATTGATTTAAAAATTGCGAATCATGCTTTAAAAGCATTGAATGTAGATAAACACGGTCTCGACGAGATGGATAATCGAATCTTAATCACCATAATTGACAAATTTAAAGGTGGCCCTGTTGGATTAACTACCATTGCAACTGCGGTTGGCGAACAAGCAGGGACAATTGAAGAAGTTTACGAACCATTTTTAATCAAAGAAGGGTTTTTGGCAAGAACTCCACGTGGTAGAGAAGCCACAGATCTTGCTTACAAACACTTGGGTAGAATTAACGATAGAGATAAAGGAACACTCTTTGGCTAATAACAAGACTACCTATTCAAAATTGATAAAAGATCGGGCATTAAGCCTAGGTTTTGACTTTGTAGGTTTCTCAAAAGCAAGAAAACTGGACGAGGATGCCAAGCGACTTGAGAAATGGCTGAAAGAAGGTAGGCACGGAAAAATGTCTTACATGGAAAACTACTTTGACAAAAGAACAGATCCAAGACTACTCGTGGAAGGTTCTAAAACAGTAGTTTCTCTTTTATATAATTATCATACGAAATTGCAGCAAACTGATTCTGAAGCTCCTAAAATTTCGAAATATGCTTTTGGAGAGGATTACCACTTTGTTGTTAAGGAAAAATTAAAGTCGCTATTTGAGTTTGTTCAACAAGAAATTGGAGCAGTTGAAGGAAGGTATTTTGTAGATTCAGCTCCAGTTTTAGATAGAGCTTGGGCGAGAGAAAGTGGCTTGGGTTGGATTGGGAAAAATAGTATGCTCATTAATAAGCAAAGAGGGTCGGATTTTTTCTTGGCAGAATTAATTATCGATTTAGAATTAGAATACGATTCACCAATAAATGATTATTGTGGATCCTGTACAAAATGCATTGATGCCTGTCCGACTGATGCAATTTTACCTGAACGACAAATTGCTGCTGATAAGTGTATTTCTTATTTAACCATTGAGTTAAAAGCAGAAAAACTACCTGAAGTTTTTTCTAATAAAATGGAAAACTGGATTTTTGGTTGTGATATTTGCCAAGATGTTTGCCCATGGAATCGATTTGGGCAAGAGCATGATGAAAAACGCTTTATGCCCAGTTTAGATTTGCTAGAAATGAGTAGAAAAAATTGGATGGAATTAAATCAAAATCAATTTAATCACTTGTTTAAAAACTCTGCAGTCAAGCGGACAAAATTTTCAGGGTTAAAAAGAAATTTGAATTTTATTAAGAGAGATGTTCAAAGCACTCCTGAATAACATCTTTATAAACATGACCAAAGTGAGCTAAACACCAGGCTTTTAATAACAATGATTCTTTTGGTTTGAGCCACTTTCTAGATTTAAGCAACTCTTTTCTAAACAGTGTTTTATCGAAACTAACTTTGAGGAGAACTTTTTTGCTTAATTCGTACATGATTTGGTTGTTTTTCAGAGTTTGAAATTAGTGAATCATGCTTAAGAAAAAAAACTTTTTATTTAAAAAAATGCTTAATATTTTTTAAACCCTTCTTACTATACCGATTTAACTTTTAAATGTCGCATGCTTTCTTTTTCGCCTGCTTGTTTATAATTAGATCGGCATAAACCAAATATATCTTTGAGTAAATAATAAAAACTAGGAGAAACCTCAAAGATTAATTGGTATTACTGACCCCAGCGATAGGATTTATTTTCAAGGCCAATTAGATCAATAATTCTATCGACAACTGTACCTGCTACTTCCTCAATTGTTTTCGGTCGGCTGTAGAAAGAAGGTGTCGCAGGGCAAATAATTCCTCCTGCTTCAGTTACCGTTTTCATATTGTTGATTTGAATTAAGTTCAAGGGAGTTTCTCGTGCAACTACAATCAATTTTCTTCTTTCTTTTAGAATTACATCTGCAGCTCTAGTTGTTAGATCGTTTGAAATACCTGAAGCAATTCTGCCAAGTGTTCCCATTGAGCATGGAACAATCACCATGCAATTGTATTTTGCTGATCCAGATGCAAAAGGAGCATTAAAATCCATTTTATCATAGAAGTCAAATGGGTAATCTTCATATGATTTATTGCCTAATTCATATTCCCAGACAGCTTTTGCGTTGGTTGATAAGATGATGCCTACCTTTTCAATTTGATTCTGCTGTTTTTTTAGTTGATCCAATAACAACTTAGCATAAATAGAGCCCGAGGCTCCTGTTATAGCAACAACAAGTTTAGTTTGTTTTTCCAAAGAATTCATAGCGTAATGTAAATGAGAAACTAGTGTGCATTAATCCACTTTTAAAACGGAAACTTTCTCCGCTATCAAATCTTCGAACAGGTAAGATAGAATTACTAAACCTCCAATTCATTATTAAGTTTTCAGTAAAATTAAAATTCAATCCAATTAATAATCCAAGGTCTCTCTCTAAAAGTTGATTGTTTTCTGGTGGAACTGTAAAAGGACCATTTTCATTTTCTAAGTAGCTATTTACTAGTTGACCGAAATAGGCTCCTGCTTCATAGGTGAATTTGTTGTTTTCGAATCGCACCATTAAAGGAACTTCAATGTAATCCATTCTCAATAAGAAAAACTCTGTATCTCCTTCATCTGTTTTAGGGTTTCTTCTGCTGCCTTTTTGACTGTATAGAATCTCAAATTGAAAATTTAATTTTTCGGAAATGTCAAATTCTGCAAAACCCCCAATATTAACCCCTGCTTTATTGAATCCACTGTAACCATCACCTGCAACTTGTGTCGCATTTATACCTGCAATAACACCAACATTAATGTTTTGACTTAAAGAAAAGAAGTTGAATGAGATAAGAAATAGTATAAGTAAGTAGATTTTTTTCATTGGCAATAAGTTTTAAAAGTAGAAGTACACTAACAAATCAATCCCTAAAGATACTTAAATATAAAATAAATGGGGAAAGTATTTTTTTGAATAACTAATAAATCTACCTTGAAAAACCTGCTATTTTACTAATTGTTTACTTTCTTCTTTTATCGAATTCTAAAATTAAGTCAAATCTTACTAGACTGCTTACCTTTGACCATTCAAAAAATTTACTTAAAAGAAATAGATGGATTTAAAAAAGCAATTAGAATTGGTTTCTAAAACAGCGTTGAAAGCTGGAAAAGCAATTTTGAGCATTTATGATACTGACTTTAAAGTTGAGTCTAAATCAGATGAGAGTCCGTTGACTTTAGCAGATCAAAAAGCGCATAATGTGATTTGTGAAGAATTAAAGAGGACGGCCTTACCTATTTTAAGTGAAGAAGGAAGAACAATATCTTACGATGAGAGAAAAGCTTGGGAATATTTTTGGATGGTAGATCCATTAGACGGAACTAAAGAGTTTGTAAAGAGAAATGGAGAATTCACAGTCAACATTGCTTTAATTCATCAGCAGAAAGCAATTTTAGGAGTAATTTATGTGCCTGTGAAAGATGAGCTGTACTTTGGAGCAACTGATTTGGGTGCTTTTAAAGTTGAAGGATTTTCTAAGATTGAAGCGGGTTCAAACATCGATAATTGGATGGATCAAAAAAATAGTTTACCCAAATCATTAAAGAGAAAATTTACCATTGTGGGCAGTCGTTCGCACATGTCGCCTGAAACGGAGGAGTTTATTGAAGAAAAGCGTCGTGAGCAAGGAAATGTTGAAATGATTTCAGTTGGAAGTTCATTAAAATTATGCATGGTGGCTGAGGGTAAAGCAGATTTTTATCCACGATTTGCTCCAACCATGGAGTGGGATACTGCTGCAGGTCAAGCTATTGTTGAAGCGATGGGAGGTAATGTGATGGATTGGAATACAAAAGAAACCATGAAATACAATCGTCAAAACTTATTGAATGATTGGTTTTTGGTGAGCAAAGGATAGTATATAAAAGCGCTTAAAATAGTAGCTTTGTTTTTTTAAAATGATAGAATGAGTAAAATAGCATTGGTGACAGGGATAACAGGGCAAGACGGATCTTATCTTGCCGAGTTATTATTAGATAAAGGATACATTGTTCATGGAATTAAAAGAAGAAGTTCGCTTTTCAACACAGCGAGAATCGATCATCTTTATCAAGATCCACATGATAAAAATGTGAAATTTAAATTACACTATGGTGATTTAACAGACTCTTCGAACTTAATTCGAATTATTCAAGAAGTGCAACCAGATGAAATTTATAATTTGGCTGCACAATCGCATGTGATGGTTTCCTTTGAAACTCCTGAGTACACTGCCAATAGCGATGCTTTAGGTACACTTAGAATACTTGAAGCACTTCGAATCTTGAAGATGGAGAAAAAAACAAAATTCTACCAAGCTTCTACTTCTGAATTGTATGGAAAAGTTCAAGAAGTTCCTCAATCCGAAACAACGCCATTTTATCCTAGAAGTCCTTATGCAGTAGCAAAATTGTATGGTTTTTGGATAGTAAAAAACTATAGAGAAGCTTACGGAATGTATGCCTGTAACGGAATTCTTTTCAATCATGAAAGTCCGGTTAGAGGAGAAACATTTGTTACCAGAAAAATTACTCGTGCTGCTGCAAGAATTAGTTTAGGCATGCAAGATCAAGTTTATCTTGGAAATTTAAATGCCAAAAGAGACTGGGGTCATGCTAAAGACTACGTAGAAGGGATGTGGAGAATGTTGCAACAGGAAAAGGCAGAGGATTATGTACTTGCAACTGGAGTAACCATTACTGTTAGAGATTTTGTAAGTAAAGCTTTTAAAGAATTGGACATTGATGTGAAATGGGAAGGTGAAGGTGTCAATGAAATTGGAACCAATAAAGCAACTGGAAAAACAATAGTAAAAGTCGATCCAAAATATTTTAGACCTACTGAAGTAGACTTATTAGTTGGAGATGCTTCCAAAGCTAAAAAAGACTTAGGATGGGAGCCAACATTTACAGTTGATGAATTAGTAAAAGACATGGTTCAAGCTGACTTGGCTTTATTTAAGAAGGACAAATACCTTATGGAAGGAGGTCACAAAGTTTTTGATTTTCATGAATAAAAACGATAAAATATATGTTGCAGGACACCGTGGAATGGTTGGCTCGGCAATTATTCGCAAGCTAAAAAAAGAGGGATTCACTAATTTGATTCTTAGAAGTTCAGCGGAATTAGATTTGAGAAACCAAGCAGCAGTAAACGATTTTTTTGCTCAAGAAAAGCCCGATTATGTTTTTTTAGCAGCAGCAAAAGTGGGTGGGATTCTAGCCAATAATAACTTCAGAGCTGAATTTCTTTATGATAATTTAATGATTGAGGCAAACATTATTCACGCCTCATACATCGAAAAAGTTTCCAAGTTACTTTTCTTAGGGTCTTCTTGCATTTATCCTAAAATGGCTCCTCAGCCATTAAAAGAAGAATATTTATTAAGTGATTATTTAGAATACACCAATGAGCCTTATGCCATTGCAAAAATTGCAGGAATCAAATTGTGTGAAAACTACCGCAAACAATATGCCTGTAATTTTATTTCCGCAATGCCGACAAATCTTTACGGGCCAAATGATAATTACGACATCAACAATTCGCATGTTTTACCTGCATTGATGCGAAAATTTCATGTTGCTAAAATGAATGGTAGCTCAAGTGTGGAGATATGGGGAAGTGGAACTCCTAAAAGAGAATTTTTACATGTAGACGATTTAGCAGATGCTTGCTTTACCTTAATGCAGGATTATGAAGGCGATGAGTGGATGAATGTTGGGAGTGGAGAAGATATTTCAATTGCTGATTTAGCAAAACTCATTAAGGAAGTTGTAGGTTTTGAGGGAGAATTAAAATTTGATGCATCTAAGCCTGACGGAACTCCTAGAAAATTGATGGATGTAAGTAAGTTGGCAGCTATCGGTTGGAACTATAAAATCAAATTGAAAGAAGGTTTACAAAGTGTCTACAAAGAAGTTAAAAACATGGACTTTGAAATGGCTTAAAACTACTTTTTCTATCATTGTCTTTTTTTCTGCTACTATTGCTCAGGCTCAGCCGCTGAACCTGCCATTAAATCAAACATTTTACTTTGAAACTGAAAGAAAGCTGATGGATGAAAATAACACATCTGTTAGTAGTTTTAAACCTGTGCTGTTGACGAGAACAGTTGATAAAGAGAATGATTCTACCTACTCACTTCCTGTTTTTGATTTAAACTATCAGGAAAACAGAAGCTTTGTTGCTCGAAAACTATTTTATGAGCATTTAATCGCTTTAGATACAGGAAATATTCGACTTACAATTGACCCAATTCTTAACTTAGAGCTTGGAGATGAACAAAGAGATGATCCTAGAGACATTAATTTGTACAAGAATACAAGAGGTTTTAACCTGAATTTAAGTGTGGGCAAACAGGTTGCCATCGGATCTAGTTTTAGAGAAAATCAAGCAAATTTGCCATTGTATTTGTCTGATAGAGTTAGAGCTACTCAAGTAGCTTATGGTCAAGGAAGAATTAAAACTTTTGATCAAGGCTTCGATTTTTCAATGTCATCGGCTTATGTGAGTTACTCACCAAGTGAAAATATCAATGTTCAAGTTGGTCATGGAAAGCATTTTTTAGGAAGTGGCCACCGTTCAATTCTACTTTCAGATTTGAGTTTCAACTATCCTTATTTAAGGTTCAATACAAAGTGGTTTAAGAATAAATTGCATTATCAAAATGTGTATGCCTTGCTACAAAATATGAATCGCTTGCCTTCAAGTAGTTTGTCAGAAAATTTATTTGAAAGAAAGCAAGCTACTTTTCATTACTTGGAATACAAAGCAGGCAAGAAATTGAGCATCGGTTTGTTTGAAGGAATTATTTATCCCGGACTTGATTCTAGCGGCAACAATCCTCCGAGTGTGAATTATTGGATGCCTGTTATTTTTCTGAATTCTTTGATTGAAGCACCGAATCAAAAAGGAAATTCAATGCTTGGAATCAATTTAGAATATATTCCTTTTAAAAATGTGAAACTCTACCAACAACTAGCAGTTTTCGATGAGGATCTTCAACAATTTGGCTTTCAAAGTGGTTTTAAATATTACTTAAATCACCATTTCATGATTCAAGGGGAAGTTAATAATTTAGATTATAATATTTCTGAAAATCGATTTACACACAATAATGAATCTTTAGCGCATCCTTTTCACGAAGAGGTTTTAGAATTTTTGGGCATTGTTCAGTTTCAAAAAAATAGATGGTTGAGTCGTTTGGGTGCGCACCAAATTGATACTGAGAATGGAGAAATTCAGTTTGTTGATCTTCGACAGGCTTACATTATAAATCCTTCCTATAATTTTACAATTAGTTTAGGAGCTCAATACAGACAAGGGGATTTTAGTGTAAATGGTTTAAATAATTCAAATCAATCACTTTATGTTTATTTTGGCTTAAGCACCAATTTACAAAACCTATATTTTAACTACTAAGCGTAAATAGTATTAAATTAGCAGCCTTATGCGGATTGCCTTTGCCATTATGATTGCCTTTTTTATTGTGTTGTTTTCAACGCCGGCATTTATCCGTGTGGCCAATCTAAAACACTTATTCGACGATCCAAACGAAACGCGAAAATTGCATAAAAAGAGCATTCCTTCAATGGGTGGGATTATGATTTTCGCAGGGACTTTATTCTCTTTTTTAATCAGCATGCCCTCGGCGAATATTGGCTATATACAATACTTGATTCCCGGGGTTTTAGTTATGTTTTTTATCGGTATTAAAGATGACATTATTGGAACTGCAGCAGTTAAAAAATTGATTGGTCATTTATTAGTTGCCTTTATCATGACTTTTATGGCTGATATTCGAATTACAAGTCTCTATGGGATTTTTGATATTAGAGAGATTCCTGAATGGGCCAGTATTGCATTGACAATTTTTACTTATGTGGTTGTAATAAACTCCTTTAACATCATTGACGGAGTGGATGGACTAGCGGGTGGAGTTGGTTTTATCGCAGCTTCTGCATTTGGGGTTTGGTTTTTGGTTGTTGGAAGTATTGTAGATGCGGTAATTGCTTTTTCTTTAGCTGGTGCTTTGTTGGGTTTTTTGCGCTATAATTTTTATCCGGCCAAAATTTTTATGGGAGATTCCGGTTCCTTGACTGTTGGTTTGATTATTTGTGTTTTAGCCATTCGAGTGATTGAATACGATTTTAGTAGTCTGCCAGAAAGCTTAAAATTTATTTCAAAACCAATTTTTGTGATGGCCGTTTTATCTTATCCATTGCTAGATACGCTTAGAATTTTTATTTATCGAATGATTCACGGTCGATCGCCATTTGCGGCAGATAATAACCACTTGCACCACCGCTTACTAAAGTTGGGATTAAATCATGCTCAAACAGTGGGAATTATCTATTTAGTTAACTTAGGCCTTATTGCATTTACAGTCTTTTTTTCCCATAAAAATACCAGTTTTACATTCTTGCTATTGTTTGCCATTGTAATGACTTTTATGGGACTATTGTTTTTAATTCCTGTTAAGAATAAGCAAACTGAATTAAAATGAAAATAGCTTCAACTCTTTTGATGCTAGTTAGTTTTCAATTGATTCAAGCACAAATGGTCAATGGAACCGCTGATTATGAGTTAGAGCGTTCAGCATACGAAAAAGGAAGCCAGCAATTAACTTCGCAAAAAAGCACCTTTTACGATAGTATTTCTCAAGGTTCTATGCTCTATCTTAATCAAAACGGTTTTGAATTAGCAGTAAATCCTGCTCTTGATTTACAGTTTGGGCTTCAACAAGAATCTTCTCAATCTCTCTATACACAAGGATTGGGGTTTGATTTAAGAATCAAGAAAAGCCGTTGGAATTTTGGTGCTACCTTTTTGCATCAAAACGCAAGGTATGCTGACTATCAATCAGCATTTATCACTGAGAAAAAAGTGGTGCCTGCAATGAATGTAGCAAGGGGCTCAAATGCTTTTCGATCGGAATATATTTCAGCATTTGTAAACTATCAAACCAACAGTATTTTTGATTTAGAACTCGGTTATGGAAGAATGTTTATTGGTGATGGTTATCGTTCATTTTTACTTGCTGATAATGGAAAATCGGCACCATATCTTAAAGCAAATGCGAGTTTTTGGAAGTTTAAGTACTCATTTATACTCGGCATTCAACAAGACATTTACCAAGTAGAAGCTAATCAAAGTGCTTACAGACAAAAATACACTGCCACACATTATTTAGATTGGAAAGTTACCAAATGGTTGAGTTGGGGACTTTTTGAAACCATTATTTGGCAAGATCAAGAAGAGAACTACCGTAGAGGTTTTGATGTGAATTATTTAAACCCTGTGATTTTTTTCAGACCAGTTGAGTTTTCAGTTGGTTCATCTGATAATGCGCTTATTGGAACAAACTTGAAGTTAACGATTCTTGAAAATCATCACCTTTATTTTCAGTTGGTTTTTGATGAATTTCTTTTAAATGAAATTCGAGCTGATGTTAGGCAGTGGTTCAATCCAAATGAGGCTATTCAATCAGGTTGGTGGGCAAATAAATATGCTATTCAAGCGGGGTGGAAATCCTATGATTTTTTGAATGTGAAAGGACTTTTTACTCAATTTGAGTTCAACATGGCAAGACCATTTATTTATTCACACAGCAGCCCTACACAAGCTTATTCCAACTTTAATTTACCACTTGCACATCCTCTTGGAGCAAACTTTGAAGAATTTGTCAGTAGAGTAAATTACAACAAAGATAAATGGATTCTTGGGCTTCAATGGAATCATTATAGAACGGGAACTTCTCCAATTGGAACTAATTTGGGCGAGAACCTCCAAATTTCTAATCGAGGTCGAACCAAAGAATATGAAAACTTTACGACACAAGGAGAAAGCTTAACAGTTGATTATTTTGAACTATCTGCGTCTTATTTGCTCAAAAAAGAATGGAATACTCGATTGAATTTGGGAGTTATTGTAAGAAATGCTGATGGAGTTGGAGGTGAATTAAGTAACCAATTTTTTACAATCGGTTTAAAGACCAATTTGTATAACCAGTATTTCGATTATTAAAAAAAACCTGCTTGACTACAAGCAGGTTTTTTTTAATCTATATCTTTTTTCCTTAATTCGTTTCAAGAATCTCAAATAACTCGTCGAGTTTAGGAGTTAGGATTATTTCTGTTCTCCTATTTTTCTTTCTGCTCTCTGCTGAATCGTTGGAGGCTATAGGATAAAATTCACCTCTGCCTGCAGCTGTTAAGCGCTGAGCATCAATATTTTTCTTTTCAAGAATTATTTTTACCACCGATGTGGCTCGTTTTACACTTAAGTCCCAGTTGTCTTTAAGTGCTCCAGATCCATTGTAAGGAACATTATCTGTGTGTCCTTCTACCAAAACATTTACATCGCTGTTTTTATCCAATACATCGGCTAATTTTTGCAATACTTTTTTTCCTTCTTTGTCAACATTGTAGCTGCCTGAAGCAAAAAGTAGGCTTTCATCTAAGGAAACATATACTTTTCCGTTTTTCTGCTCGATGGTTAACCCATTGTTTTCAAAACCGAGTAATGCATTTTGAACCTTTGTTTTTAACGCATTTACAGAAGAGTCTTTTCTTCTTAAAATAGACTCTAGTTCATCAATTCGCTTTGATCTAGAATCAAGTTCCCCTCTAATTTCTTCTAGGTTTTTTTGCTTTTCTTGTAAACTTACTCTTGCCGCTTCAAGCGCATCTGATTGTTTTTGTAATTCAGACTGTGAAAGCTGTAGGTTGCTAAATAATTTTGAAGTTTCAGCTTGATTGCCCTCCAATAGCTTTTTATTGTTATCCAACAACAACTGGTAAGTTTGGTTGAGTTTATCATAATTTTTAGTCATTTGTCTCAATGACTTTCCTAACACAGTTGTATCTGTAGTTAGCATAGTACTTCTTCTTGAAAGCAAATCGTACTTGTCTTTTATTTCAGTAAAGTCCTCATCTAGTTTGCGATTTTGCTCTTTAAGTGCCTCTCTCTGCTCTTCACAGAGTTCTTTTTTTTGCTTGATTTCATCAAATTTTCTCGCGGGTACGCATGCGAATAAAAATAATCCGCAGATAAGTGCAACTATGCTATATTTTTTCATCTTAGTTAAGTTATATATTAAATACAATAGTAAGCTTATTAAAAGCTAACTAAATTTATAATCGAGTTTGTTTTAAACAGAAGTTTCTTAATTACCAGTTTCTATCTCTACTAAAATTGGGCAATGATCAGAGTGTTTGGCTTCAGGTAAAATACTAGCGCGTTTCAATTGACTTTCTAAATCAGAACTCAACATGTGGTAATCAATGCGCCAACCCAAATTTTTAGCACGTGCATTGGCTCTGTAGCTCCACCAACTATAATTGTGTGGTTCTTTATTTAGTGTTCTAAAGGAATCAATAAATCCCGATTCAATAAATCCACTTACCCATTCACGTTCTTCCGGTAAAAATCCGGAAGTGTTTTTATTAGCAACTGGGTTATGAATGTCAATTGCTTGATGGCAAATATTATAATCTCCAGAGATGATCAATCTTGGAACTTCTTTTTTTAATTCATTGATGTAATTTTGAAAATCGCTCAACCATTGCATTTTAAAATCTTGTCGTAAATCACCACTGCTTCCTGAAGGCATGTAAACACTCATAACAGAGTAATCCTCAAAATCTGCGCGAATAACTCTACCTTCAAAGTCGTATTTTTCAATTCCACAGCCAATGGTTATGTTTTTTGGCTTTTCTTTGCTCCAAATTGCAACTCCACTATACCCTTTTTTTTCAGCGGGATGCCAATAGCAATGATAATCAAGTGCCTCTAAAATAGCCGAATCAATTTGTTCAGGATGAGCTTTTATTTCTTGTAAGCATAATACATCCGGTTGTGCGGCGTTTAACCATTCTATGAATCCCTTTTTAATCGCAGCGCGAATTCCGTTAACATTGTATGAGATTATTCGTTTCATTTGTTAAATTTTTCTATAGTATTATTCAATTGACGAGTTGGGAAGTAAAAATAATTAGATCCAATAGAATGGAAGCTTTTTCAAATCTTAAAAATCAAAGCATCTCTTGAGAATTATTCTTTTCATTTTATTTTTAGTGTCTACATCGATTCTTGTTGCTCAACAGCAAGAGCTTTCGAATTTGAGACGAAATCAAATTCAACAGCTGAATGATACACTCACTTTAGATAGTTTAAGCATTATTCCAAATTCTGAAATGCTATTTGATGCATCCGACAGTCTATTGCCTCGAGATAATTATGAGATTGACTATGCAGCATCCAAAATTTATATTAAAAGTGAAGAAATAGCCTTGCCTGTTAAAATTGTTTATCGGGTTTTGCCTTTGGCTTTAACTCAAAAATATGCGCATAAAACAGAAGATCAAATTGAACCAACCGATGTGGGGAGGTATGAATTTTTTACTATTAAGGAAGATGAACAACCCAATGATCTATTCAACCTTGATGGTTTAAATAAGAATGGAAGTATTTCACGAGGAGTGAATTTTGGAAACAGTCAAAACCTTTCAGTAAACTCCAACTTGGATTTGCAACTCTCTGGAAAAATTTCGGAAGATGTAAGTATTCAAGCTGCCATCAGTGACAACAATTTACCCATTCAGGCGGAAGGAAATACCCAACAATTACAAGATTTTGATCAAGTATTTATTAAATTATTTACTAAAAAATCAACTTTAACTGCTGGAGATTTCAGAATTACACGTCCGAATAGTTATTTTATGAATCTCAATAAAAAGGTGCAAGGTGGAGGTTTTTCAACCTCATTTGTAACCAAAGAAGAAGCGAATGAAAAAAACAATGGAACAATCAAAACTTCATTGAATGCAGCAGTATCAAGAGGTAAATTTTCAAGAAATGTAATCAATGGCCAAGAAGGAATTCAAGGGCCTTATAAGTTGGAAGGGGAAGAGGGGGAGCAGTTTGTAATTATACTTTCCGGAACAGAACGCGTATTTGTGAACGGCAGGTTGATGACAAGAGGACAAGACAATGACTATGTGATTGATTACAACACAGCGGAGTTGACATTTACACCAAATCAAATGATTAACAAGGACATGCGAATTGTGGTGGAATTCCAATATTCTGAAAGAAATTACTCTCGTTCCGTCATTTTTATGGAAAATCAGTACAAAAAAGAAAAATTGACCTTGGATTTTAATGTTTATTCTGAGCAAGACAGCAAAAACCAACCATTGCAACAAGATCTTAGTGATGAAGAAAAACGGACTTTAAGAGAGGCAGGAGATGATGTGAATGCTGCAGTTGTGAGTGGGATAGACAGTGTTGGGTTTTTAAACGATCAAGTAAGGTATAAATTAATAGATTCTCTAGGCCAGCAAATTTTAGTTTTTTCAAAAAATCCTGATAGTGCAATTTATTCTGCACGTTTTTCTAGAGTAGGTCAGGGCAATGGAGATTATATTCAAATTCGAAGTGACGCCAACGGACGTGTTTTTCGTTGGGTGGCTCCAGTAAACGGAGTGCGACAAGGGAGTTTTGCTCCTGTTATTCGTTTGGTAACTCCCAAACAGCGGCAGATGGTAAGTTTTGGTGGAACCTATGATTTTTCAAAAAGAACCCAATTAAACATTGAAGGTGCTTTTACCAACAATGACTTAAATACTTTTTCAACTAAGGATTCTGAAGACGACCAATCTCATGGTTTGAAGGTGAACTTTCGGCATGAAGAACCTATTTATACTAAGGATAGCTTAAGAAGAACTAGCTGGACATCTGATCTATTTTTTGAACAACGCGGAGAACATTTTCAATTTGTGGAGCGCTATCGTGATGTTGAATTTGAACGCGATTGGAACCTTTCTGGGCAGTTGTTGACAGGCGAAGAGTACTTAGTTCGTGCTCAAACAGGAATCGTTAGCGGTCAAAATCGATTTATCTATGAATTTGGCTCTTTTTCGAAAGGAGATGATTTTAGGGGAATTAAAAATGGGTTTAACAGCAATTATTCTAAAAAAGGCTTTGCTGTTCAGTCTCGAGGAAGTTATTTAACAGTTGATGCTCAAAACAAAAGTGAATTTATTAGGCATTATACAACTGTTTCGCAAAAAATATGGGGATTGAAAGTAGGAGCTTATTTAGAACAGGAACGCATTTTATTCTACCAAGGCGAATCAGATAGTTTGCAAAATAATAGTTTTGATCGAATTATTTGGAAATCATTTATTGAAAAAGGCGATACCAATTCGGGGAATTTCTACCGTTTAAGTTACAGTGAAATATACGATTACTTACCAGATCAAGAAGATTTGACTTATGCTCAAAAAAGTAAAAATATTGATTTTGAGTTTGAAGTGGCAGCTAACCGAAACAGTCGCTTGAGCGGAAAAGCAACTCATAGAAAACTGTTTATTGAAAATAAAGAATTGGCAATTGAAACTCCCGAAAACACTACGCTAGGTCGTTTGCAATATGATCTGCGAGGGTTGAAAGGTTTGTTGACTTCTTCAACTTTTTATCAGTTGGGAAGCGGGTTAGAAAATCGAAGAGAATTCTCTTTTTTAAGAGTTAACGACGGACAAGGGACACATGTGTGGAATGATTACAATGGGAATGATGTAAAAGAACTCAATGAATTTGAAGTAGCAGGAGTAAACAATGCTTTTCAGGCAAACTACATCAAAGTTTTTACCCCAACCAATGATTTTGTAAGAGTTTTCAGCAATCAATTTAATCAAGTGTTTTTTCTGAAACCAGATGCCATTTTAAGCGGAAAAAAGGATTGGCGAAAATGGGTGGGAAAGTTTTCGAATAAGGCGACTTATCGCGCAGAACGCAGAACGCAATTGGGTGAAGACATTTACAATCCTTTCAATGTTCCTGTTGAGGATACCAATTTAGTGGCAGTAAATTCCTCTTTTTCAAATACACTTTACTTCAATCGCTTGAATTCTAAATTTGGAATTGACTTTTTCTACTTGAACAACACCGGAAAAAGTTTGCTTACCAACGGTTTTGAAAGCAGGGTTTTAGAACAAAAAGAATGGAGGGCGCGCTATAATATTAGTAGAATTTATACAATAGAAACTCGATATACCTTGTCGGACAAGGAAAACCGCTCTGAATTTTTCTCCACTCGAAATTTTGATATCAATACGAATGAAGTTGAGCCCAAGCTGATTTACCAACCCTCTTTAAAATTTCGGCTTACCTTTTCGGCAATTTATTCTGAACGTTCTAATGCCATTGGTACTGAAAAATCAATTAACCGAACTGCTTCAACAGAATTGCGTTTAAACGATGCAGGGAAAGGCACTTTTTCAGTTTCTGCTAGCTATATCGACATAGACTTCAATGCATCAGAAAATTCATCTTTAGCGTTTGAAATGTTAGATGGTTTACGACCAGGGGGAAACATCACTTGGAATATTTTGTGGCAAAGAAATTTGGCCAACAACCTGCAACTAAATTTAAATTATGGTGGCAGAAGATCCGATGGGGTTAGAGTAATTCACACTGGCGGTATGCAGCTGAGAGCTTTCTTTTGATAAAAGAGTATTCCTATATTAGATTTACTTTTTATATCAAAAACACACTTTTTAAGAGGCAATCTTGATTAACAAAAGATTTATAGCTACTTTGGTATCATCTTTGGAAAGCATTAAAAAAATTTATAATTATGAAAAGAAATCAACTATTTTCGGCAGTTCTATTGTCGCTCATTACACTTGCCACAAGCGCACAAAATCCACATAATTTAGTTCCAAACCCTAGCTTTGAAGAGGTAGATGGAAAAATAAAGTCTGCAGGAAGCATTGATTTAGCCATTCCATGGAGGTCTTATACTTCCAATCCTGTAGATTTATATTCTGAAGATGCAAAAACCAAAGATTTTGCAGTTCCTGTAAATAAATATGGAGAAGAAAAAGCAAAAACAGGAGTAAACTATGTTGGGCTTAGGTTTTACGGCTATAAAGGAAGAATTCCAAGATCTTACTTGGGAGTAGAGTTGAATAGTGAATTGATCGCTGAAAAAGAATATTGTTTGAAGTTTCACATCAGCATGTCTGATATGTCGAAATATGCTGTTAATAACATCGGCATGTACATTACTAGTGAGGATGTAACGGAAATAAAAGACGGTAACTTGGATTTTAAACCGCAAATTTTGAGCTATACCAATAAGGTATATGATCAGCAGTTTTTATGGGAAGACATTTGTGGAACCTACACAGCTAAAGGAGGAGAGAAATACATTATTATAGGAAACTTTGCTTCTGATGAGGATACAAAAGTTGAAAATGTACGATTGTCAAGAGAGTTTTCTGGAAGACAAGAAACCGATGCTTACTATTTTGTAGATGATGTTTCTGTAATTGCTATAGAGAAAATTGGACCAAAAGATTGTTCTTGTGAAGCAATTGCTGGTGGACAAATGTCGGTTGAGAAAAAGGCCTTTGCTACCGATGAAACTTTTAAGCCTCAGGCAAAGAAAACGTATGTAGTAAACTCTGATGGCACAAAAACAGATAAAAATGCCAAAAGAGAAAATGCAACTGAAACCGAGCAAACTGAAGCTACAGAAGAAAAAGCAAGCAAAGAAACTGGATTTAATGTTGAAAAAGTAAATCTTTATTATGATAATAAAGGCATAGAACCAAAAGCTTCGGAACAAGCAAAAATTGATGAGGTGGTAGCATATTTAAAAAAGAATCCTAACGCTAAAATTGAAATAGTAGGTCATGCGGATCCTTCTGAAAGTGAGGTTAATTTTATTGGCAAACGAAGAGCTTTTGCAGTTCAGAAATTGTTTTTAGCTGCTGGAATGGATGACTCTCGAGTTAGCTATAGAAGTGCAGAAACCAATGAGCCTGCTTCAAGTTCAGATGCTAGTAAAAATCAAAGAGTAAGTTTTACATTGAAATAAGAAAATGAAATCAATTTCATTTTTAGCCACTTTTGTGGCTTTTTTCTTTTTTACTGATTATGTAAATGCTCAAGAGCAATATAAGGAAGAGGAACTCAACCAAATGCTCACCGAGCAAGTCAATCAATTGCGAAAGGAGCACCAGCTGCCACCTTTCGAGTTGGATGAAATTCTTGATGCAGCAGCCTTCGATCAGGCTTCATTTATTTTAAAAGCCGGCAAGGTTGTTCATACACAAGATCAGAGCAAAAAGGAGAAATTGGTTGATAGAATACTCTATTATGAAGGCTTGCATGCTTCTGCTGGAGAGAATGCTGCAATTTTGGGTAGAGGCTCTAAAGCGAGAATTGAACCTAAAGGCACAAGTGTTACTATAGATTCGGATTTAAAAATTATAAAAGCTGCCATTGCTTCATGGTTAGAGGAAGATGAAGGACGTTTGAACCTGTTGGATCCTGATTTTTTTCGCTTTGGAAGCGCTGTTTTATTTAATGAAAAGGAAGAATATATTTTAGTGTTGGTAATGGCTTCTGAACCATACGAACAGCCTAACAATAAAAAACCAAACCTCAATTTTAATGGTATTAAACCTTACGATAAAAAGGTATGTGATCCGTTTTTAGAAAACAATCCAAGCTTGCCGCAATTATTTTCAGATGCACTTCAAGTAGAAGGTGATGAGGTTTTTTTAGTTTATCATAGTTTGGAGTATATGGAAGAGGTTATCAATAGTTCGGGTGATGCTATAGCGGTAGATGTTATTCAAAGAAATCAATACGATTGCAATGGGGGCAATAAGCTTTTTCCAACAGAAATTAATGATGGTTATTTACTGCCTTTGGCAAAAAAAGGGTTGTTAAACACCTACAACACGCTTAAAGAAAAAGGAGAAGTGAAATTGAAAGTTGGGAAGCTCCCTGATTTTTATGATCCAAATCAGTCAGAGCTGAACATGGTGATTATTAAAGATGGATATTATTGCGAAACAGTGCCTTACAATCAACTCGAATCGAAAAATGTGAAGTGGTTTGATGTTCCTTATTTATTTGCCGGGAAAAATGATTCTGCTAGTATGACATGGAACGATACAACACATATAAATTTAGCTTTTGATGAAAATTGGAAGAAAAATTTAAGTGTTGCTTTCGAAAAGTTTTCTTGGATTAACTATGAATTCAATTCCATCGAAATTCAAATCAAGCAAGCACCAGTTCCCAATCAATTATCAAATGCCACCATTAAGCAAATGGTTTTTGAGCAATTGCCCGATAGTAACTTTTCATTTTCAATAAATCAAAAAAGTACTTGGGAAGATTTCTTTCAAGCAATCAAAGGAACCTATTATGAGCTTGAAACCAAAGAGATGGATACCTCTCAAATCAAAATTTATTTGAAAGAATCCATTGAACAGGATGCTGAATTGCAAAAAATACTGGCAACATTGAATAGTATTGAACTAAAAATAAGTGGTGTAGCAAGTATTAGTCAGTCGGGTACAATTTCAGAAAAACAGCGATTGTTTGAATGGCTTTTTGAACAAAATAAACTAGCAGCTACCCTTTACCTTCAAAATGAACTGATTGATGCTGTTAGAAGAAAAGAATTTAAAGCAGCTGCTTTTCCCAAATTAGATCCTCATCAGAAAAAGGAAAACTTACCGCTAATCAATAATCAAATCGCGCTTGCTGATTTGGAAGGAGAAGTAAATTTTGGCGGCAATCCTATTTATTTGGCTTTTTTAGAATTGTATTTAATTAATAAGGGATTAGTTGAAATTTCATTTAACCGCCATGTTTCTTTGTTGAAATATTGGTCTGACAATAAACGAGATATTAAAAATTTTGAAGATTGGGATAAGACATTTAAATTGCTTGCAAGCAGAGGGATTAAAGATGAATTGTATGCAAGAACTTTGCTGAATTACAATTTAATAGCAGCAGATTACTATTATGATTTGGGAAATTTTAAAGGACGTAAAAGTGCATTTGATGGCATAATGAAATGGCAATCTCAGTCAAATCTGAATTCAGAAGAAGTGTTGGATTTAGCGCAATATTTAGTTTACCAAGATCAACTTTCAAATGCAATAGCTTTATTGCTGCCATTAACTAAGTCGAGTGAAATTAATCAAGCCCAGCTTTTTTACCTTCTTCAAATTGGTATTTACGACCGGGAGTCCCTGAGTGAAGCGAATTATTTTAAGCTCATGAAAACGGCGCAAGAGTTATTTCCTAAAGATTTTTGTGGACTTTTTAGCAAAGAGAAGATGGGAATACAGTCGCTAAAAAACAGTGAAATTAAAAACTTATATTGCACGCATTGTCAGTAATTTGAATTGGATTATTGCTTGTAGAATTTTTTTAGAAAGTTTTGAGACCTTTTTTATGTCATTTAATTTCTAATCTTTCCATTTATAGCCAATTGGCTTTCTGTTGTGTTGTTCTAGATCCTTTTGTTTACTAGCTTCAAGCTGCTTTAAGTAGTTTAAAATTAACTCAATGTAGGTTGAATTAGAACCTATTTGTTGTTTTATTTTATCTAATTCAGCAAGTATATCCTTATGAGTTAATAACATTTCTCTAATTTTTGTGTAAACTCTCATGATGTGAATATTAATTGCTATTGCACGTTTACTGGTCAAAACACTTGATAACATCAATACACCATGCTCTGTAAATGCATAAGGTAATTTTCTTCTTCCTCCCCAACTTGAAGTCGCATTTTGCGACTTCAAGTTCTCCCATTCTTCTGAAGTCAACTGAAACATAAAATCTTCTGGAAAACGAGTTTCATTTCTTTTTACCTGTTCGTTTAATCGTTTGGTTTCTACCTCATATAGAGCTGCTAAATCACTGTCTAACATTACTTTTAAATTCCTGATTTGATAGATTTTACTTGCTATTACTTCTTCTGGAACCGTAAATTCTTTACTCATCTTTTTATTTTTTTGTCAAGTAAATTTAGCCAAATGGTTGATCTTTTGCATGTTAACACATTAATTTACTTATTTTTTAAATTTTATAACTGATGTTTGAAGTAGATATGTTTTTGTTGAAGCTTATTCGTTTAAATAGTTTGAATTACCATACAAAAGCAAGAATTGTTAAAGTTGTCTGAGTATTTTTATCAAAAATTTAAATATTTAATTCATTCATAACTATACAAATTTGATCTATGACATTATTTAATAAATTAATTTTAATAGCTTCAATCTTAATAATACTACCATTAACATCTAACTGTCAAATTAGGAGTGGAAACTTTGTAAAAGAAGGTTATGGTTATTATATTGATAATGAAGGAAATAAATACAGTGGAAAAATTAAAGTTAAGAGTGGATTTGCACATGGTATGGGAGAAGTTACCATGCCAAAGATTCAGATTAAAACAGAAAATTCTCAGAATGAAGATATTTATTTTGATCAAATTCAAAAAGTTGTTATTGAAAGTGATACCTTCTTAAGAGTGCCTGGTAGAACAATAAAATTTACTTCTTCATTTAGTAAAGAAGTAATGTAAGCAGAGTTAATGTACGATATGCTACATATAGTAATACCTGGAAAAATCAAATATTGTAAAAGATACTGGCTTGATGTTTCAGGATTTTCTGAAACATCAATCATTAAATCTGATAATCAAGATTATAAACGTATAGCTTGGAATTATAAGGAAAAAAATGAGTTCAAAGAATATGTACTTAATTTGATTAAGGACAACCCTAAAGTCTATGATAAATGGGAGAGTAAAAGTCCTTTTAAACTGTACAATAAAATAGATAAAATAATTGCAGAATATAATACTTTGTAGGTCTGAATGTAGTCATTTAAGCTAAAGAAAACTAAAGCACTCTTATTAACAAGTGAAAAATTTAATGCTAAAAAAAGGCAACAAAAAAGTTATTTCAGCATGGGCATTCTACGATTGGGCGAACTCGGTTTACCCACTTGTGATTACTACCGCCATTTTTCCCATGTTTTATGAAGCAGTCACAACAACCAATTTTTCCGATGGCACAACTTCTGATTTAGTTACATTTTTTGGATTTCAATTCAAAAATACGGAGCTGTATTCTTATGTGATTTCATTCTCTTTTTTAATCGTTTCCTTTATTTCTCCCATACTTTCGGGAATTGCGGATTATGCAGATAACAAAAAAACTTTTTTGAAATTTTTCTGTTACTTGGGAGCTATCTCTTGTGCAGGTCTTTTCTTTTTTGATGTCAATCATTTAGAATTAAGCATGATTCCTGTCGTTTTTGCAAGTGTTGGCTTTTGGGCGAGTTTGGTTTTTTACAATGCCTACTTACCTCTGATTGCAGCAGCTAAAGAACACGATCGTATTTCTGCCAAAGGCTATGCTCTAGGTTATATTGGAAGTTCCATCTTGTTAATTGTTAATTTGCTGATGATCATGGTTTGGGAAATTCCTGCTAAATATTCATTTCTAACAGTGGCAGTTTGGTGGATAGGTTTCAGTCAAGTTACTTATGCTTATTTGCCCAACAGTGTTTTTAGAGATAAACCAAAAGAAAATAAATTTACAAAAGGCTGGAAAGAACTAAAAAAAGTTTGGAAAGAATTGAAAGGTTTAAAAGTGCTGAAGCGCTACCTTTTATCCTTTTTTGTATACAGCATGGGCGTACAAACTGTGATGTTGATGGCTACACTTTTTGCTGCCAAAGAAATAAATTGGGGAGAAGATGGAGCAAAAACCGGCTTGATTGTTTCCGTATTGATTATTCAATTTATTGCCATTGGTGGAGCCTATTTTTTTGCATGGCTTTCTTCTAAAATTGGCAATTTACAGTCTATTGCAGTTACTTTGTTTATATGGATTGGCATTTGTGTCGCAGCATATTACATTCATGAACCAATTGAATTTTACATAATCGCAGGCATTGTTGGTTTAGTGATGGGTGGTGTGCAATCGCTTTCAAGATCCACCTATTCCAAATTACTACCACCTTCAACCGATACCGCTTCGTTTTTTAGTTTCTATGATGTACTCGAAAAGTTAGGAATCGTTGTTGGAACAGTTTCTTATGGACTTATTGAAGGTTTTACAGGCAGCATGCGCAATTCTGTAGTTGCACTGATGGTCTTTTTTATCATTGGTTTGTTGTTGCTTTTCTGGGTGCCGAAAAAGAAAGTCATTACAGCTATCTGAGATTTGTCTTATCATTAATGATACTGTAGTACTTTTTAAAGAATTGCTTTTCGGCTTATTTTTGCACTTAAAATTACGGTTTTGAATAAAGAAGAAATCTACGATATAGCCATTATTGGCGGAGGAATTGTTGGAGCGGCAACCTTGTATCAAATGCAGCAGCGTTTCCCAAATCTTAAAATCTTATTGATCGAAAAGGAAGATCATTTAGCAGCTCACCAAACAGGAAACAATTCTGGAGTAATTCATTCTGGTTTGTACTATAAACCTGGTTCAAAAAAAGCGATAAACTGCGTAATAGGTCGAAAAGCATTGGTTGAGTTCTCTAAAAAGTACGGTGTAACTCATGAAGTCTGCGGAAAAGTAGTCGTTGCAACACAAGATTCTGAGTTGCCATTCATGGATAAAATTTTCGAGAATGGATTGGCAAACAATACGGAAGGAATAGAAAAAATTACTGCTGAAAAAGTCAAGGAAATAGAGCCTGAATGCAATGCCATTGCAGGAATTAGAGTTCCTTGTACTGGAATAATTGACTATGTTCAAGCTACTGAGCGAATGGCGGAATTGGCATTGGCAATACAAACCCAAAGTAAGGTTGTTTTAGGAGAAGCTTTCGAGCATCATGATGTGTCTCAAAATAAAATTAGCACTTCCAAGAACAGTTATTTTGCCAAGCATTTAATTTTCTGTGGAGGTTTGCAATCCGATCGATTGGCGAAAAAATCAGGAATAGATGCGGAAATGCAAATTGTTGGATTTAGAGGAGATTATTATGAATTAACAGAACAAGCACTCCACAAAGTCAAACACTTGATTTATCCTGTGCCAAATCCAGCTTTTCCGTTTTTAGGAGTTCATTTCACTAGAATGACAAATGGGGAAATTGAATGCGGCCCAAATGCTGTATTTACTTTTAAAAGAGAAGGGTATGGGAAAACGGATTTTGATTTAAAAGACACTATTGATGCACTTTCCTATCAAGGAACTTGGAAATTGTTTGCCAAGCATTGGAAGTTTGGCTTGGATGAATACAAAAGAGCTTTTAGCAAAAGATTATTTCTCAACCGTTTACAAGCATTGATTCCTTCATTGACAATGGATGATCTTCGTCCGGGAAGATCAGGAGTTCGAGCCATGGCTTTGGGGCCTGATGGAGAAATGATTGATGATTTTAAAATTGAATTTAAAGACAACAGCATTCACGTTTTAAATGCACCTTCACCAGCCGCAACTGCATGTTTGGCTATTGGAGATGACATTTGCGACATGGCTGTAGAAAGATTCAATTTAAACTAAAAGCTTACTAATCTTTGCGGATATTTGACCCATGAGTCCATCAATTATTAGCGGCATTATTGCGGTCTATTTTCTTTTCTTGATTCTCATCAGCAGGCTCACAGCTCGAAAGGCCGACAATGCTTCATTTTTTCTTGGAAATAGAAGTTCTCCGTGGTTTTTAGTGGCTTTTGGAATGATTGGAACTTCCTTATCTGGAGTAACTTTCATTTCTGTTCCAGGTTGGGTAGCGAGCAATCAATTCTCTTACCTTCAAATGGTTTTGGGTTATTTGTTGGGCTATTTGGTGGTAGCCAATGTTTTGATGCCCCTTTATTATCGATTAAATCTCACTTCGATCTACACCTATTTGGAACAGAGATTTGGTTTTTGGTCCTACAAAACTGGAGCGTTCTACTTTTTACTTTCCAGAACTATTGGTGCTTCTTTTCGCCTTTTTTTAGTTGCCAATGTATTGCAAATGGCAGTTTTTGATGCTTGGAATATTCCCTATTTTCTAACTGTAGCAATTACCATTTTACTGATTTGGGTATACACTTATAAAGGAGGGATAAAAACAATCGTTTGGACAGATTCTTTGCAAACTCTTTTCATGCTTACGGCAGTTGGAATTACCATTTACCAGATTGGAATTCGATTAGACCTTAACTTTTTTGAACTTACTGAAACAATAAAGAACAGCGATTATTCCAAAACCTTCTTTTTCGATGATTGGAAAGACGGTCGATTTTTTTGGAAACAATTTTTAAGTGGTGCATTCATTACCATTGTTATGACTGGTTTGGATCAAGACATGATGCAAAAAAACCTGAGTTGTAAAAACATAAAAGAAGCAAAGTGGAACATGTTATCACTGAGTTTTATTTTAATTATTGTCAATATTTTATTTCTGAGTTTAGGTGCTTTACTTTTTATTTATGCCAAACAAATGGGCATTAATTTACCTGAAAAGTCTGATGAACTGTATCCATTTTTGGCGCTAGGTGGCGAATTGGGTATTTGGGTTGCAGCTTTGTTTATACTTGGATTAATCGCTGCGGCATATTCCAGTGCAGATTCAGCTTTAACTGCTTTGACAACTTCAGTTTGTATTGATTTTTTATCAGTCGATAAAAAAACAGAGCTAGATGGAACGAAGCTGAGAAAACAAGTGCATGTTATGATGTCTTTTGTAATTTTTTTGGTCATAATGTTGTTTAGTTTTATCAATAACGATAGTGTTATTAGTAGTTTGTTTAAAGCAGCTGGCTATACCTATGGTCCTTTGTTGGGAATGTATGCCTTCGGTCTGATTCATAAATACAGTATAAAAGATCGGTTTGTTCCCTGGGTTTGCCTTGTTAGTCCACTACTTACTTATGCAATTAATTACTTTTCTGAAGAACTTTTTAATGGATATCAATTTGGATTTGAGATGATTATTCTCAATGGTTTATTGACATATTTGGGACTTCATCTGCTTAGACAAAAAAAGACAGTGAATAAAAATTCGATAGTCACAGCATTAGGTTAAAATCCTTTTTATAATTTCGGCACTGATATTTAGAAAGATAATCCATCCTTAGTCATGAATAAATTCCAAATTGGGCTTAGCCTTTTAGCTTATATTTTAATCGCCTCTTGTCAAGAAAATGCATCAAAGCAAATGGAAGCAAGTCCCAAAACTAAAACACAACAAGTTGAAAAGCAAAAAGTTGCAGCGCCAATTTCATCTCCTGAAAAGATGTTCGGTTACATTCACAAAGAAGGAGTAGCTTATTCAAAAGAGCTGATGAATTCAACTGAAAATTCCACAACATATGTTCAGCCACCTACTAAAGCATTAAACTTTGGTATTTACACAACCGACTTGGCTTATGCGGCAGCTTATCAAGATTTGGAGTCAACCATTGAATTGTATAAAACTGTGAAAAGAATGAGTGCGGAGTTAAACATTGCAGAAATGATGACTTCAGAAATGGTTGAGCGAATGCAAGCAAATATGGAAAATCCGGATTCTTTGGCAGTTGTTGCGGGTAAAGCATATTACCAAGCCGTCGAATTTTTAGATGCCAATTCACAAAATGGAAAATTGGCTTTAATGTCGGTAGGCGGTTGGATCGAAAGTCTTTACATTACTATGAGTGCAGTGGAAGAAAATGAAGCTGGAGCACTTACTGTTCAAAAAATCGCCGATCAAAAGAAAATAGTTCAAAATTTATATGCTTACTTAAAAAATCATGAGAATGAATTGGGAGTAGAAGAAGCAATTAAGCAATTAAAGCCTATTGCTGCAATCTATGAGAACATTCTACTCAATGAGAATAGCGAGCAATTAGAAATAAGTGATGAACAGTATGAGCAATTGAAGACAGCAATTGTTAATTACAGGAACCGAATTGTTTCAATAAATTAATGAATTAATCCAGCCACTCAGTTACGAATAAATTTGTTTCTCTCGTTCCTCCATTATTTCTGTTTGAAGAAAAAACAAGGTGTTTGCCATCGTTTGAGAATACTGGGAAGGCATCAAAGGTTTCATCATATGTAATTTGCTCTAAGCCAGATCCATCAATGTTAATCATGTAAAGGTTAAATGGAAATCCTCTTTTTGAAGAGTGATTCGATGCAAAAATGACTTTTTCGCCTGAAGGATGAAAGAAAGGACACCAGTTGGCTTGTCCTAAATCTGTCAATTGACTCATCTCAGTACCATCGACATTACAAATAAATAATTCCATCTCAGTTGGTTGAACCAGACCTTTTGCTAGTAAATCTTTGTATTCTTTAATAGCTTCTTCAGTTTTAGGTCTTGAAGCTCTGAAAATCAACTTCGTTCCATCTGGAGAAAAGAAAGCGCCACCATCATAGCCTAATTCATCTGTAATTTGTTTTACATCACTTCCGTCAATGTTGCAAGTAAAAAGTTCTAAATCTCCTGTTCGCATTGAAGTGAAAACTATTTTATCTCCTTTTGGAGAAACCGTAGCTTCTGCATCATAGCCCGGTTCATCCGTTAGTTGACTAAGAATATTGCCTTCTAAATCGGCGGTAAAAATGTCGAAACTTTCATAGATTGGCCATACATATTTTCCGTCTTTTCGCTCAGGAACTGCAGGACAAGCTGAATCAACTAAATGAGTAGAAGCATAAACAATTGTTGCATCGCCGGGCAAAAAATAAGCGCAGGTTGTTCTTCCTTTTCCAGTACTTACTAAGTGGGGCATTTCTTTCATCAAGTCGTCATTTTGCCAATCGAAATAGTAGATTTGATCACATTCTAAATCCCATTCAGGATTGGTTACTTGAAAAACTAATTTGCTGTCATCAAAACTCCAATAAGCTTCAGCATTGTCGCCACCATTGGTTAGCATGCGCAAATTTTTAAAATGAGTTTCTCCAGCTTTTGTTAAGGTGTCAACAGAAGTTTCTTTGGTTTCTTCAATTTGATCATTCTCTTCATTCTCCTTAGAAGGATTTCCACATGCTGCAAAAAAGCTTAGAACGATGATGGTAAGTAGTGCTTTATTCATAGGATTTTTAAAATTTTGGCGCAAAGTTAAGTTTTTTGAACGCTATGAGTTAGGCTTTTGGCTAGCTTTGTAAAAAATTATGTTCATGAAAAAGATTTTATTTTTCTTCTCATTATTACTTGTTTTTCAAAGCACTCAAGCACAAAAAGCAAACAATCTTCTAATACAAGAAACAGTTGAGTTTCTATCTTCCGATGAATTAAAGGGTAGGGAAATAGGAACTGATGGAGAAGAAGTGGCAGCTCGCTTTATAGTAACAAAAATGAAAGTTTTGGGATTGAAACCAAAAGGGACCAATGGATATTTTCAAGATTTTTCGGTAACGCCAAAAACAAATCCACATGCTGCTCATGCCGTAGAGCAAGGAAATCAGATTAATGGAAAAAATGTCATCGGTTTTTTAGATCATGGAGCTAAAAATACCATTGTGATTGGTGCACATTACGACCATTTGGGCGAAGGAGGCGAAGGTTCATTGCATGCAGGAAAAGAATCCCAAATCCACAACGGAGCAGATGACAATGCTAGCGGAGTTGCACTAATGTTGGGCTTGGCTGAAAAACTAAGCGCTGAAGCTTACAAAACAAACAACTACTTGTTCATAGCCTTCTCAGGAGAGGAAAAAGGGCTTTGGGGTTCAAATTATTTCTGCAAAAATCCAACTCTTGATTTAAAGCAAGTCAACTACATGGTGAATTTCGACATGGTTGGTAGATTAGATACTTCAAAAGGTTTGGCAATTAATGGTGTTGGAACTTCTCCAGATTGGAAAAATCAACTAGAGAAGGTCAATAAAAATGACTTGAAATTAATTCTTGGTGAATCTGGAACAGGCCCTTCTGATCATACTTCTTTTTATTTACAAGATATTCCGGTACTACATTTCTTTACAGGTCAACACGAAGATTATCATAAACCAAGTGATGATGCAGAAAAGGTTAATTTTGAAGGTATTGCAATTATTCAATCGATGGTTTTAGATTTAATTCTACAAACAGAGACAAAATTAGAGTTCACAAAAACCAAAGATGAGAGTGAAAGTACACCTCGTTTTACTGTGACTTTAGGTGTGATGCCAGATTACCTATTTCAAGGTGAGGGTATGCGTATCGATGGTGTTACTGAGGGTAAACCTGCACATAAAGCGAATTTACAAAAAGGTGACATTGTTATTCAAATGGGTGAGATAAAAGTTGATGGCATGCAAGCCTATATGAAAGCCCTCAGCGAATTTAAAAAGGGCGACAAAACAATGGTAAAGGTGAGGCGAGGTGAAGAAGTGCTTGAGGAAGAGGTGGAATTTTAGTTAAACAAACAGTTTCTTACCAAATTGCTTCGTCTAAATTTTGGAGTAAATCTCTGTCTTTAGTTATCAGATAAGTTTCTCTAAAAGCAGCATGTGCAGCGATTAACCTATCGAAAGGGTCGTTTGTAAATTCCAAGCTCAAACATTTATTGATAAGTAAACTAAAATCAATTCTGTCTTCATCAAAGAGAAAGTACTTTTTTAGATAGCTTAAAATATTATACGGATGAGTAATTCGCCCTTTTCGATATAATAGCATTAACTCTAATCGAACAATGGGAGAAATTCGCAAATCGGATTCATTCATCAGTTGGTGTGCTCGATTAGTAAATATCTTTTTTCCTAAGTAGAGCCAAACTACTACATGTGTGTCAAGAAATACTATTTTTCGTTCAGCCATCCATCCCATTTTTTCATCCAATCGGCTTCCCAATTAACGTCTAATCCTTCTAGTTTTTCCTTGCCTAATATTTCATAAGGTTCTTGAATTTCAGATTTATTTTCATCCATTATCTGATAAATATCTTTACGTTTCTTTTCGCTAATTATTATTTCTCGCCCCTTTCGTTGAATGACAATTGGTTCTCCACTATCTAATACATGATCAAGCAATTGGTAGAGATTTTTTCGCAAGGCTGTCGGACTTATTTTCATAGCGTACGTATTTAATTCCAAATGTACGCAATTTTTAAATTTCATAATAATTCAATAGTATGTTCAACTTTTTTGAACCATTTCCAATACATTCCGAAAATCGTAACTTTGCAACTCTCAAAAAATACATGATTTATGGAACCAGTAGCTCCTTACCAACCAAAGCATAAAATTAGAATTGTAACAGCAGCTTCCCTTTTTGATGGGCATGATGCCGCCATCAATGTGATGAGAAGGATTATTCAATCTACAGGGGTTGAAGTGATTCATTTGGGTCACGATCGCTCAGTTCAAGAGGTTGTTGATACTGCTATTCAAGAAGATGCCAATGCAATTGCCATGACTTCTTACCAAGGTGGGCATACGGAGTATTTTAAATACATGAGAGACCTTTTGGTAGAAAGAGGAGCAGGGCACATCAAGATTTTTGGTGGAGGCGGTGGCGTTATTCTTCCAGAAGAAATCAAAGAATTGCACGAATATGGAATTACTCGAATATATTCTCCTGATGATGGAAGAGAGTTAGGTTTACAAGGAATGATTAATGACTTGGTGAAATTAAGTGATTTTGCTACTGGGCAAAATTTGAATGGAGAAATCAACGAATTGAAAAGTAAAAACTCCAAAGCGATTGCTTCACTTATTTCAGCTGCTGAAAATTTTCCAAGTGAATCAAAGAATTTGTTAGATGAAGTCCATCAACTGGCTTCAAAAGTAAAAACACCTGTTTTGGGAATTACTGGAACCGGTGGAGCAGGTAAATCTTCTTTAGTAGATGAATTAGTCCGTAGATTTTTGATTGATTTTGAAGACAAAACGATTGGAATTATTTCTGTTGATCCCTCCAAAAGAAAAACAGGTGGCGCACTGTTAGGAGATCGAATTCGCATGAATGCCATAAAAAATGACCGTGTTTATATGCGATCTTTGGCAACAAGACAATCAAATTTAGCCTTGTCAAAGCACGTGAAAGAGGCCCTTTCCATCTTAAAAGCGGCTCAATACGATTTGATTATTTTAGAAACCTCCGGGATTGGACAATCGGATACGGAAATTACTGATCATTCAAATGTAAGTTTGTATGTGATGACTCCTGAATTCGGTGCAGCAACTCAATTGGAAAAAATCGATATGTTGGACTTTGCTGACATTATTGCCATCAATAAATTCGATAAACGAGGAGCTTTAGATGCTTTAAGAGATGTAAAAAAACAATACCAAAGAAACCATCAATTATGGGATGCCAAACCCGAAGACTTGCCTGTTTTTGGAACAATCGCTTCACAGTTCAATGATCCAGGAATGAATCAACTCTACAAAAGAGTGATGGATTTATTGGTGGAAAAAACAACTACCAACTTAAAATCTACTTTTGAAATAAGTGATGAAATGTCAGAGAAGATTTTCATCATTCCCCCTCAAAGAGTGCGTTACTTAGCTGAAATTGCAGAAAACAATCGTGCTTACGATGAATGGGCTTCAGGGCAAGCTGAGGTTGCACAGCAATTGTACAGCCTTCAAAAATCAATGGATACCATTAAAGAAATGGAACTGGAAGACAAAGACCGTTTGTTGAAAAATTTACAAGCTTCTTTGGAAAAGGTGAAACTCAACCTGGATCCGAAAAATCTAAAATTGATTGAGGAGTGGCCAGATAAAGTGAAAAAGTATAAGGATGAGGTGTATACATTTAAAGTTAGGGATAAAGAGATTAAAATGGAAACGCATACAGAATCGCTTTCTCACTCTAAAATTCCGAAAGTAGCCCTTCCAAAATACAAAGCTTGGGGAGATTTATTGCAGTGGAATTTGCAAGAAAATGTTCCCGGAGAATTTCCTTACACTGCTGGATTATTTCCTTTCAAAAGAGAAGGAGAAGATCCAACGCGAATGTTTGCAGGAGAAGGCGGTCCAGAAAGAACAAATCGCCGTTTTCACTATGTTTCATTGGGTCTTCCGGCCAAGCGTTTATCCACTGCATTTGATTCAGTAACACTTTATGGACAAGACCCTGATTTACGTCCTGATATTTATGGAAAAATCGGCAATGCAGGTGTTTCAATTTGTTGTTTGGATGATGCCAAGAAATTGTATTCAGGCTTCAATTTAGCCAATGCCATGACATCTGTTTCCATGACCATCAATGGCCCAGCTCCAATGTTGTTGGGTTTTTTCATGAATGCAGCCATCGATCAACAATGTGAATTCTACATTAAAGAAAATGGTCTTGAAAAAGAAATAGAAGCAAAAATTGCAAAAATCTATCGTGAAAAAGGAGTCACTCGCCCTGCTTATCAAGGAGCTTTACCTTCAGGAAATGATGGTTTGGGTTTAATGTTGTTGGGCGTTACTGGCGATCAAGTTTTGGATTCTAAGGTGTATGAAAAAATTAAGAAAGAGACAATTGCCATTGTTCGTGGCACAGTGCAAGCCGATATATTAAAAGAAGATCAAGCTCAAAATACGTGTATTTTTTCAACCGAGTTCGCCTTGCGTTTAATGGGAGATGTTCAAGAGTATTTTATTGAAAACGCTGTTCGAAATTTTTATTCAGTTTCCATTTCAGGTTACCACATTGCTGAAGCAGGTGCAAATCCAATTACTCAGTTAGCTTTCACCTTATCGAATGGGTTTACTTATGTAGAATACTATTTGAGCAGAGGAATGGATATCAATGCTTTTGGGCCGAATTTATCTTTCTTTTTCTCCAATGGGATTGATCCAGAGTATGCGGTGATTGGGAGAGTTGCGCGAAGAATCTGGGCAAAAGCCTTAAAGTTAAAATACGGAGCAAACCCAAGAGCACAAATGCTGAAGTATCACATCCAAACTTCAGGTCGATCTTTGCATGCTCAGGAGATTGATTTTAATGATATTCGTACAACTTTGCAGGCATTGTATGCCATTTATGATAATTGTAACTCGCTACACACTAATGCTTATGATGAAGCAATTACAACTCCAACAGAAGAGTCTGTTCGTAGAGCGATGGCAATTCAGTTGATTATCAATCGAGAGTTGGGCTTAGCTAAAAATGAAAATCCAATTCAAGGAGCTTTCATTATTGAAGAGCTGACCGACTTGGTGGAAGAAGCTGTCTTAGCTGAATTTGATCGTATCACTGAGCGAGGAGGAGTATTAGGAGCCATGGAAACCATGTATCAACGAAGTAAAATTCAGGAAGAAAGTTTGTATTATGAAGGCTTGAAACACAGTGGCGAATTTCCAATAATTGGTGTCAATACCTTTTTGAGTTCAAAAGGCTCACCAACTGTAACTCCAGGAGAAGTTATTCGCGCAACTCCTGAAGAGAAGGAATATCAAATTGAAATGCTAAAAAACCTGCACAAAGGCAATGAGAGTGTTGCTGAAGAACAGTTGAGGAATATTCAAAAGGTGGCCATTGAAAATGGAAATATTTTTGAAGCATTGATGGAAACCACAAAATACTGCTCCTTAGGACAAATTACTGATGCACTTTTTGAAGTAGGTGGACAGTATCGAAGAAATATGTAGTTCACTTCAAATTTTATTTATTGCTTGAAAGTTATTCGACTTTATCGAATAGCAATAATGATTATTTAAATTCTTTCTCATTAATAGCATCTTATTAAAGATAGTTTATTTACTTTGGAAACATGATTTCAGGGAAAAAAGTGGTGGTGGTTATGCCAGCCTATAATGCTTCCAAAACCTTAGAGCGAACCTATCGGGAAATACCTTTAGATTTAGTTGATGAGGTAATTGTAGTTGATGATTGCAGCAATGACAATACTTCAGAAAAAGCTCGGCAATTGGGAATTCAACATGTAGTTCGGCACGAACAAAACAAAGGCTACGGAGGCAATCAAAAAACTTGCTATAAAACTGCTTTAGAGTTGGGAGCAGATATTGTAATCATGCTGCATCCTGATTACCAATACACGCCAAAACTTATTCCCTCCATGTGTTATTTAATTGCAAATGACTTGTTTCAGGTTGTATTGGGTTCAAGAATACTTGGAACAGGAGCTTTGAAAGGAGGGATGCCCCTACATAAGTTTGTCGCTAACCGAATTTTGACATTTTTTCAAAACTTGATGATTGGCGCTAAACTCTCAGAGTACCATACAGGCTACCGAGCTTTTTCAAAGAAAGTTTTAATGGATATAAATTATCAAGACAACTCCGATAACTTTGTTTTTGACAATCAAATGCTTTCTCAAATTCTATATCGTGGCTATGAAATTGCTGAAATTACTTGTCCTACAAAGTATTTTGATGAAGGCTCATCAATTAATTTAAAAAATAGCATTGTTTATGGAATGGGTGTTCTAAAAGTTTCCATTCAGCATAGATTCCAAAAGTGGGGATTGGCAAGATTTAAAATGTATCAATAATGAGCCAATGTATTTTTTGCAAATCCGACCAACACGAAAAATGGATCAGTTTTCAAGATATTTTTGAGGATACCCATCACTTACACCAATGCAAAAATTGTGGAATCTATTTTTTAAATCCTTTGCCCTCTGCTGATCAATTGAACAGGGCTTATGATGAATCCTATTATGGATTAGGTGAAAAAAAGTTTAATCCAACAGTTGAAAAAGTAGTTGATTTTTTTCGCCAAAGAACGGCGAAAAAATTTGCTAAAAACTTGGCTGTTGGATCAAAAGTGCTAGATATTGGCTGCGGAAATGGCAGTTTTTTGATAAACTTGAGCAAACAAAAAAAAATCGAACTATATGGTTTGGAGTTAGATGGAAAGTCGGCTGATCGAGCTTCCATGCATTCTCAAATCAATCTACATCGCGGTTTTCTGGAGTGGAATACCTATCCTGAAAACTATTTTGATGCCATTACTATGACGCATGTTTTTGAGCACTTGCCCAATCCAAAAGAGATTATTGACATCATCAATAAAATAGTGAAGAAGGGAGCAATCTTGCAAATAGAAATTCCCAACATAGCGAGTTGGCAAGCACAAATTTTTAGGTCAAATTGGTTGCATTTAGATCCACCGCGACATTTAAACTTTTTTCCTGCTAAAGTGCTTCAAAATGAATTGAGCAAATTAGGGTGGTCAATAGAAAGTGAGATTTATTTTTCTCCTCAGTTCAGCCCGTTCGGTGTTCAACAAAGTATCTTGAATATACTTCTCTCAAAACGCGAAGTGCTTTACGAATACTTAAAAGGGAATAAATCCTATGTTGCATCCTACAGCACTTTTAGCTTGAGCCTTCAAAAACTCTTTCACTGGCTCACCTTTCCCATTTTTATTCTTACAGATGCCATAGCATCGTCATTCAAAAAGGGTGGAACTTTAAAGTTAATTTTTAAAAAGATTTAACCGAGAATACAAACAATTAAAATTCGGTAGTTCAACAATGAAAGGTTAATTTTGATGCCTTGAGAAATTTCAATCATTAAAATTATATTATGTCAAACGCAATATTTAATCCTCCAGCTGCTATTAACGAACCAATTTTGTCGTATGCTCCTGGAAGTGAGGAGCGAGAAGAGCTTCAAAAAACTGTAGCTGCTTTTAAAGCAGAACAGAGAGATATTCCAATGTTTATTAACGGAAAAGAAGTCCGTACCAATATTAAAGTGAGCATGCATCCACCTTATGAGCACAAACATTGTTTGGGGCATTATCACAAAGGTGATTCTTCGCATGTAAAACAAGCAGTCGATGCTGCACTTGCTGCAAAAGCAGCTTGGACTGATCTTCCTTGGGAACATAGAGCATCCGTATTTTTAAAAGCTGCAGAATTAATTGCAGGTCCGTACCGTCAAAAAATGAATGGAGCAACTATGTTGGCTCAATCTAAAAATGCTTTTCAAGCAGAAATTGATTCAGCTTGTGAGATCATTGACTTTTTTAGATTCAATGCAGAATACATGCGTCAGATTTACACCGAACAACCAGAATCTTCAGAAGGTGTTTGGAACAGATTAGAATACCGCCCTTTAGAAGGGTTTATATTTGCGATAACTCCATTTAACTTTACCGCAATTGCCGGGAACTTACCTGCAAGCCCTGCAATGATGGGAAATACAGTTGTGTGGAAACCTGCTGACTCTCAAATTTATTCAGCTTGGGTTATTATGGAAGTTTTAAGAGAAGCAGGACTTCCTGATGGTGTGATTAATTTGGTTTATGTTGATGGACCAGATGCAGGAGAAGTGATTTTTAATCATCCAGATTTTGCTGGTTTGCATTTTACAGGCTCAACAGGTGTTTTTCAGAATTTATGGAAAACCATTGGAAACAACATCGAAAAGTATAAATCCTATCCGCGAATTGTTGGAGAAACTGGGGGAAAAGATTTTATTATCGCTCATGAATCTGCAAACCCAAGAGAAGTTGCAACTGCAATTACAAGAGGGTCGTTTGAATTTCAAGGTCAAAAATGTTCTGCAGCTAGTCGCGCATACATTCCTTCTTCTCTTTGGAATGAAATTAAAGGATATGTAATTGAAGATTTAAAATCCATAAAAATGGGTTCGCCTGAAGATTTTAGCAATTTTGTGAATGCAGTAATTGATGAGAATGCATTTGATAAAATCACCAGATTCATTGACAATGCTAAAAGAGCTGATTCAGCTGAAGTTATTGCAGGTGGAAATTATGACAAATCAATTGGTTATTTTATAGAACCAACGGTTATTCTTGCCTCAGATCCGAAATACACTACAATGTGTGAAGAGATTTTTGGCCCTGTAATGACGATATATGTTTATGAAGAAAAAGATTTTGAAGCAACTTTAAAGTTAGTAGACGATAATTCTTATGCGCTTACGGGAGCTATTTTTGCAAAAGATCGTCATGTATTGAATCACATGTGTAGAGCATTGGTAAATGCAGCAGGAAATTTCTACATCAACGATAAACCAACCGGAGCTGTTGTTGGACAGCAACCTTTTGGTGGAGCTAGAAAGTCAGGCACCAATGATAAAGCCGGAGCAATGCAGAATTTAATGCGTTGGGTTTCTGCAAGAACAATTAAAGAAACATTCGTTCCTGCCAAAGATTACCGTTATCCATTTTTAGGATAAGTTGATAATTGTATTTCTAACAAAGGGCTGTTGATGTATTTTAGCAGCCCTTTTTTTTAGCTCATTATTTTGTAGAACTTTATACTGTGAAAATTTCAACTAAAATTCCGCGTTTTCTCAAAAATAAATATGCCTTAGCTGGCATTATCTTCATAGCTTGGGTGAGTTTCTTTGATCAAAATAATTTGATCACTCAAGTGCAATATCGATTGGAATTGAATAAGTTGGAAGATGAAAGAAAATTTTATAACAAGGAGTTAGATCAAATACAAGCTGATTTAAAGGAGCTAAAAAGTAACCCTGCCTCACTAGAAAAATTTGCCCGCGAAAAGTACTTCATGAAAAAAGCGGATGAAGAGATTTTCGTGATTGTGGAGGAGGAATGAAAGGTATTTTTTGCTTAGAGTAATTTTTTTATATATTTAGCTTTTATAAAAGGCTTAAAAAATGAAAAAATTTAAACATCTCATAGCAATAGCTGCAATGTTTCTATGCATATTCAATACAAAAGCGCAGGTAGATACTATTTTTTACGAAAATTTTGACACATTGCCATCTGCATGGCAAATGCTGCGCTCTAACATTCCTGTACAAAGTCCTCAGTTATTTCAGTTAGAAACTGTTGTTACAAGAAATCAAAGTTTTGGAGCTGCAACAGATACAGTAGGCAATAGAACAGAGTCATACCTAACTAGCCCATTAATTGATATAAGAGGTTATGTAGAAGTTCAAATGAGTTTCGAGCAAATCTGCTACATAGAACCTTCTGACGCAGCAACGATTCAAATCTCTACAGATACTGGTGCTACATGGCAGCGTTTACCTTCATACTCTTACCTTGGCTCTAGCTTTTATGATTGGGGGCAAGGAGGCTTTAAGTTTACAAAGTTTAGTTCTCAATCAGTATGGCCTAACACTTTAAGCAATTTTGTTTATCAATCCAATACAACTGAATGGATAAATGAAGAATTTACGTTAGACAGTATTCTGATGCAAAGTCCAACAGAAGCAATTATGTTGAGGTTAGCTTTAATAGATGATGTAACTGGTGCAATTGGTAGTACAGGTACTCATCGGTGGATTGTAGATGACTTTACTGTTATAGCTCAAAGAATTGTTGGTTTAAATAGTTCTGATGAACAAGCTGATTTAAAGCTGAACCTCTACCCAAACCCTGCAAATGATTGGTTTTACATAGAAAATAATAATGCTGTAGGACTTGAAGTAAATTTAAGGGATGTAAAAGGGAAGTTAGTAGCAACTAAGTTTATTAATAGTGATAGAAAACAAAAAGTTGATATTTCTAATTTGAAATCGGGTATTTATTTTGTTGACGTTAGGTCAAAGCAAGCTACTAAAACCTTTAAATTGATAAAGCATTAAAAAACTAACTATATAAATTTTTTGATTTTTAATTCAGGATTTGTAATTAAAATCAATTTTTCAATTGGAAATGAGTAGATTTTTTTTATTAACCACAAAGGAATCAAAGAATTGCGCCAAGTGAGCAAATGTTTGATTTTTGAATTTAATTAAATATTAATCAAAAACAGTCAACGCTATTTAGGGAAGTACAAAGTATAAATTTCTAAATTCTAAAGTCTTTCGCTGGCAATACCTTAGTACTTACCTCACCAAATCCAACACGAACTCCGTCTTTAGAAGCATGCCCTCTCATAATAATTGTGTCGTGGTCTTGAACAAATTTTCGTTCACTTCCATCCTCTAACTTGATAACTTGAGTTCCTTTCCATGAAAGTTCTAACATTGATCCATAAGAAGATTTAGTAGGGCCGCTGATCGTCCCTGAAGCATACATGTCGCCAGCTTTTATATTACAACCATTTACTGTATGGTGAGCCAGTTGTTGATTTTGGTTCCAATACATGTGTTTGTAATTGGATTGACATATTGTGCTAGCTGATTTTCCCTCAGGTTGAATGGCTACTTCTAAATTAATATCAATGTTTTTATTGCCTTCGAATTTCAGGTATGGAAATACTTCGGGTTCTTGTTTTGGTCCTTCAACTCGAAAAGGTTCTAAAGCATCTAAGGTAACAACCCAGGCCGAAATAGAAGATGCGAAGTTTTTAGCTAAAAACGGCCCTAATGGAACATATTCCCATTTTTGAATGTCTCTAGCCGACCAATCGTTGAATAAAACCATTCCAAAAATATATTCTTCTGCTTCTTTGGTGCTAATTCTTTCTCCTAAAGCTTTTCCATCAAAGGTGATAAAAGCCATTTCCAATTCAAAGTCTAACAGTTTTGATGGCCCAAAAACAGGTGCTTCATCGTCTTTTGGTTTTTGTTGTCCCATTGGTCGATGAATTGGTTCTCCTGAGAGAATAATTGAAGATGCTCTACCGTGATAGCCAACAGGGATGTATTTCCAATTCGGTAAAAGCGCATTGTCTGGATCTCTAAACATGGTTCCCACATTTGTTGCATGCTCAATGCTGGAGTAAAAGTCCGTGTAATCACCTATTTGAACAGGCAGTAGGTTTTCAATATTTTCTATAGGGATAAGTACTTTTTTAATTAAAGCTTGATTTGATTTTAATTCATCGTTGGTTGAATTAAATAAGTCAGTAATTCTATTTCTTAAACCACTTACTTTAGATTTCCCCTTTTTCATCATACTGTTGAGGTAATTAGAGTCAAAGTCGTTTGCTTCAAACCCTAAATCAGATAATAAAGCTGCATGGCTTAATTCTAATAAATCGATGGCATAATCGCCAATTCTACTGGCAACTCTTGGACTTTTATCAGATGATTTTATGATTCCAAAAGGAATGTTATAGATTGAAAAATCTGAATGTTCTTGAACTTCTACCCAACTTTTCTTCATATTGGAAATCTTAAATTTTTAAGCTTTGATTAATTTCTAAGCAAAATTAAGAGAATGTTACCCTAAAAAAAATTAGATGCAACGAAAGTTGTAAAGATGTCGTCAAAACAAAAGAAAAATATAATATTATTGTGCTGTTTAATTTCTATCATTAAATTAGCGCATTCGTTCATAATGTATTTAAAAGTATATGAAAAAGATTTTTTACTCACTACTAGGTAGCTTTTTGTTATTATTATCAGTTGAAAGTATTAACGCTCAGCAAAACCCTGCAATCCAAACCTTGTTTTCAGAAGATTTTGATGATCAGCCGATTAACTGGCAGATGATTCGTTCTAACACTCCTGTTGCACGTCCTCAGTTTTTTCATTTAGAAACGATAGTTACAAAAGACAGAAGTTTTGGAGCAGCTGTAGATTCAGTGGGCGTTAGAACAGAGTCCTATTTAACTACCCCTTCAATTAATGTTGCAGGATTTACAAGTGTGGGTTTATCTTTTGATCATATTTGTTATATCGAGCAGTTTGATGATGCTACGGTTCAATATTCATTTGATAACGGAACAACATGGACTAGAATTCCACCTAGTTCATACGTCGGAAATCGTTTTTATGATTGGGGGCAGGGTGATTTTAAGTTTTCAAAATTTAGTTCTCCTTTATGGCCAAATAACATTAACAACTTTGTTTTTCAAGCCAATACAAGCGCATGGGTGAGAGAAGATTTTGATTTAACACCTTTAATTACAGCGGCGCAGTCTACTTCCATTATGTTGAGGCTAGCTTTGATTGATGATGTAAACAGCCCGATAGGTGGTACTGGAACACATCGCTGGTTTGTGGATAACTTTCGTGTCCTTGCTGCCGATTGTGAGGTAATTCCACCAACTGTTAGGTTATTAGAACCGCCAAGAAATTATCCTGCAAGATATGAGGGTCGAGTTTATTCAACCGGTCCTTATGATTTTGATGCTCAAATATTAGATGCTTCTCTGGTTGATACAGCTTATGTGGTTGCAATATTGTTAAGAGATTTAGACAATTCAGGCTTTCCTCTTGATACATTAGTTGTTGACACTTTTCCTATGATTCGAAGACCAGGAAATAACTTCGAAGGAAAGATTCCAAGAGTAATGGGAGCCTATACTGTTCAAGTTAGAGATACCATTGCCTGGAAAGTAGTAGGAGTAGATGCTAGTGATTGTGCTAATTTAAATCAAGATCCGCCCTCAGGTTATTCTAAGTTTCAAGTAGTAAATAATTTACCCCCTTCATGCAACACACAGCCTATCTTTCGTTTTCCATATTATGAAGATTTTAATGGATTTGAATTTCAAACAGGAAGGCCTGGTAATATTGGGGGAAGATGGGCTAATTTAACTGGTGATTTTCATGATTGGTGGGTCAACAGTGGGCCTACAAAATCTAATCTAAGTACTGGGCCTTCTGATGATATTCCAGGTGGAGGGAAGTATCTTTATGTTGAGTCAGCTAAACCTGGGGGTACTGACTCCTATAAAGACAGTACGGCTTCAATAGTGACTCCTTGCTTTGACTTAAATAGCGATTCGTTGCCTAATGGCTTGGTCCGTTTTTATTTAAATATGAATACTTCTAGTATAGATGATGTTGTTACTGTTGATGTCTTTGACCCTACACCTCGTCCTGGTTTCCCAAATGGAAGATTTATTGAAAACATTATACCTCCAATAACTGGTTTTAAAGGTAATAATTGGATTCCTTTCGAGTTTTCTACTTTCCCATATAGCAATACTGTTACACAATTTAGGTTTAATGCAACTCCTGGGACAGATAATGGATTAGGAGATATGGCATTAGATTCTTTTAAAATAATTGAAGCTCCATTAATTGATGTCCGAATGAATTCGGTTAATTTGGGAGTTTATAATCCTGAAAATGTAATCCAAACCATTAACGTTAATGTTCAAAATTTAAGTGTTCAAACTGTTGATGATATAAGATTCTATTACGAGTTGACGGAGTTAGAAGGGAATGTTGTTAGACCAGCTGTGGGACCAATTACATTGACAAATTTAAACCTTGAGCCTGGTGAGTCTAGAGATATTGATGTTACAGGATTAACTTATTCAGTTCCTTTTGGATTATATTCTGTAAAAGCATGGTTAGATTATGTTCCAGATTCTGTTTACCCTAACGATACTGCCTTTTCATTATCAAATGGTATATTTAATTTCCCAGTTGATTGCCGAAAAGACTTTTTTGACGATCGGAATCTATGGTTGACTTTTGCTGATGCAAATCCATTAAATAACAATTGGGAGCTCGGAACACCAAACTTTGAACGAATTAATTCAGCTTATTCTGAACCAAATTCTTGGACAGTTTTGCTAAATCGGCCCTATACAGGTCAAGGAACAACTGTTAGATTGATCTCACCATTTTTTGATTTTACAAACAAGAATGATGTTGTATTGTCGTTTTTAAACAACAGAAGTATCACTAAAACGAAAGATGGTGTTTTTATCGAATATTCATTTGATCGTGGTGTGACTTGGAGTCTTTTGAATCAAAATATTGCAGATACTAAAATTAAAAGGTGGTATAGTTCTAGTCTTTCTGCCGGAGGTCTTGGAGGAACTCCAGTTTTTGCTGATACATCTAGTTGCTTTGCCAATACTTGGAATGGATGGTATGAAACAGAAATGCTGCTTCCAGATGTGATTGAGGACGAACCTGAGGTTTTGTTTCGATTTAATTTCTTTGCAGAAAATGATGATGATGGAGATGATGGATTCAGCATGGATAACTTTTTAATATATCAACCTGAGCCTGTAGATCTTGAACCTCAGCATTTATTGTTGCCTACATCTGAATGTGATTTAAGAGTTAACGAACGTTTTAAAACAGTTGTAAAAAACAGAGGTACTCAAGACATCACTTCTTTTGACATAGAGTACAGAGTGTTTGATGTAAATAACCAAACTCTTGAAGTTAAAACAGAAACAATCAATAGAGCAATTGTTTCAAGAGACACTATACATGTTACTTCTACTCCAACTTTTGACATGTTTAGTTTTGGAGATTATGAAGTGGATATCATTACTAAAATAAATTCAGATGGCTGTATAATCAATGATACACTTAGTAAAATGATTGAAAATATTGATGGTTGTAATTTTATTTTTGAAATGGTAGTCGACAAGAATTTTCGTCAATTGCCTTGTGATTCAACCTTTTGGAGGTTTAACTACATTAATGGAGATAGAACGTACTCTACCGGAAAAGCATACAATGACCCTAATTACCCTATTGGTTTTGGGGCAAATATTGCAGGTGATACTATAAAGGATATCCAAGTTTGTATTAAATCAGGTTCAACGGTACAGTTAGATTTAAATGATCGCGATACAATTATCAGAAACTACTCAATTATTGCTTTTGATGGAGAAGTTGATACAATAATACGATCTGGAATACAAGGTGGTCCTGACTCTCCAATACAAACATTTGATTGGGTTTGTCCTCCAAAAAGATCTGCTATGCCAACAACAATAATTGTGGATTCGTTTAAAGTAAGATTGCCATTACCTGATTTGTATTCTTTTGATGTAATTCTTTTGAATGATGGAACCGATAGTTTAGATAATGTTAATATTAATTTGGTTATTGATAATAATCCTGCTATTGTTCAAAAAGTTGATTTTGTGCCACCATTGAGATACAACAGAACTAAAAGAGTGCCTTTTCAAAAACAATTTTTAGGCCCAGGTCTTCATAATATAACAATTTATACCGACTTGCCCAACCAGCAAGCTGATTTGTTGCCGAGTAAAGATACTTTGAGAACAGTTGTTATAGTAATGGATACAGTTACAAATGAGGACATTGTTAATAATATCCCTCCTGGTGATTCAGTGGCAAGACCATTTTACTATGGGCCTTTTTGTGATAATTTTGAAGGGAGTAATGTTGATATTGAATGGGTAAGATTAAACGCTCGTACTGCTAGTCAAATGGATATTTCTTGGGAATTAGGAATGCCTAGCCAAGCTAATGTAAATGGAACAACTAGTGGGATGAATGCATTTGCTACAGGTTTAACCGAAGATTATCCAAACTTAGATGAATCAGCTTTGCTGTCACCTTTAATTTATCTTCAAAAAGATTCTTGTTACGAAATTAGTTTTATGCATAATTATTTTGTTGCAGATTCAATTCATGATGGAGGTACTTTTAGAGTAATTAGGGATCAAGATCTTGTAAATGGGCAATTCCAAGTTGGGAATTATTTAGGCGACACAGTAGGTGGAAATCAATCAGGTTGGTTTAATACCCTTCACATATTTTCTATTCCTGATAATAATCAAAATGCTGGTTGGAGAGGAACTTCAAGAGGTTGGAAGAAAGCGACTAATTCAATAAGTGGAAATAATGAGTTTGTTTCCTTCATGTGGCGTTTTGGAAGCGATGGATCTAAGAGAAGTGAAGGCTGGGCAGTAGATGATTTTTGTATTCAAAACATTGATCCACTTGTTTGTTTCCCTGTTGGGATTAACGAGGCTGAATTAGATAAAAACAGCATTTATTTAGGACAAAACATCCCTAATCCTGCAAGCTATTCTACTTCAATTCCATATTATTTACCGAAAGGAGGAGAAGTTCAATTTATTGTTGGAAACTTATTAGGTCAGATTGTTCATAGTGAGGTTTCAAATAAACCAATGGGTGAAGGAATGCTTGACTTAGATTTAAATAATTTGTCAAAAGGTGTTTATTTTTATTCGATGGTATTTGAAGGTCAAAGAATAACAAAGAAAATGATAATTACGAAATAGCTGTAGCATTTTAATTTATAAATGATGGAAAAATTATTTTTAAGCGTTTTAGTGCTTGCATGTACAATACAATTAAATGCTCAAACAATAATTTTTTCTGAGAATTTTGATACGCTGCCATTATCGGTTACTGCAAGATCTTCCGGGACAAGCCCAAGTTGGAGTTTAAATACAAACCTTCAAACTAGTGGTACTAGATCTGATTCAGCTATAGTTCAACAAGGTGACTCACTTTTTTTAGAAACGGATACGTTTAATACAATTGGTTTTTCATTTGTAAGTTTAAGATTCAATCAAATTTGTAAGATTGATTTTTTTGATAAAGCAATTATTCAATATTCTACAAATGCCGGGACAACTTGGACTCAGTTAACTGGAAATGAATATAATGGAACAGGGTTATTCAATCAAAATAACTTTTCAGCTGTAAGTTATTCTGCATGGAATATATTAAGTCCAACCGCAATACCAACAAATTCATGGTGGCGAACTGAGAATTTTACTTTGAATGCAATTGCAGGTCAAAGTCAGCTAAAAGTACGTTTTGTTTTAATTGATGCTGATAATAACGGTGCAGTTAATAATTATGGTTGGGTGTTAGATGATATTGAGATTACAGGATCTCCATGTGAGTTAATTCCTCCATCAATTAGCTTAACCGGTACAATCAATCAAGGTCAGGTATTTGGGACTGGGCCATATACCGTTGAAGCAACTATTCAAGACCCAAGTGGAATAGCTTCTGCTAGTTTAACGTATCAGAAAAATAGTTTAAGTCCTTCAACATTGGCAATGACATTAAATGCTTCTTCAAATTATCAAGCTCAAATACCTTCGGCAGTTATTGGGGATACAATCTGTTACTTTATTGAAGCCACTGATGCTTCAACATGTTCTAATCAATCAAGATTTCCATCTTCAGGTTGTATTGAATTTATTGTGACCACAAACCCTCCACCATCTTGTATTGGTTCACCAATTGTTCCTTCAAATTATACTGAAACTTTTGCAACTTTTACACCTGGAAACGGATCAAATAATCCTGGGGTACTTAGGAATGATTGGGAAAATGAAACCAATGACAATTCTGACTGGTTTGTATTTAATCGTGCAACTGCCTCTTTTAATACAGGGCCATCTGCTGACAATAGTCCCGGAGATGCTAATTATATGTATATTGAGTCTACTGGTAACTTTAATTCAACCGCTATATTAAATACACCTTGTTACGATTTTACTTCTTTTATTGCTCCTAAATTCAGCTTTTATTACCACATGTTAGGGGCAACAATGGGTGAGTTACATTTGGATATATTTTTTGGTGGCAACTGGATTTTAGATATTATGCCTCCTATTGTTGGTGATCAAGGTAATCAGTGGCTATACCGTGAAATTGTTCTAACACCTTACGCTGGAAATATTGTAAAACTTAGGTTTAGAGGAATTACAGGGACAAGTTTTACAAGTGATATTGCTATCGATGATATTGAGATATTTGAACCTATTGCTAATAATTTATCACTTTCTGCAATCATCTCTCCAAGCTCTAATTCATGTAGTGGGTCAGTAAATGAATTTTTATCTGTTCAAATTGAAAATTTAGGAGGAAGAATTCAAGATACTATTCCTTTAGCTTATCAAGTGAATAATGGAACAATTTATTTAGACACTTTACTTAATGCTAACCTTCAGCCATTCACATCAATTAATCATACTTTTAGTCAATCTTTTAACATGTCTATTCCCGGGAGCTATACTTTTAATACTTGGGTTAATTTACCTGTCGACGGTGATCGAAGCAATGATTCTTTATTGAATCGAACTGCTACTTCTGCTTCCATTTTAACAAATTTTCCTGACACTTTTGATTTCGACAATTTTACTGTAGGAGTTCCTGGTGTATTATTAGGAGGGTGGACAAATGACCCAAGTGATGCTATCGATTGGAATGTTGGAACAGGAAACACCATTTCAGGAGGAACTGGTCCCTCCTCTGATACTGTATCCGGATCAGGAAATTACTTATACATTGAAGCTACTGGAGCCAATCTTGGAGCTGAAGCATCTTTAATGAGCCCATGTTTTGATTTAATAAATTTAAATCGCCCTGAAGTTAAATTTTATTATCACATGCTTGGAACTCAAATGGGAGAGCTGCATTTTGATATTCAAATTAATGGTTTTTTGTTTAAGGACTTTGTACTACCAATTATTGGAAATCAAGGAGACCGTTGGATTGAAAAAACAATTGATTTATCAGCTTTTACAGGTACAGTAAAAGTGATTTTTAGAGCAATTAGAGGAAATGGATTTAGAAGCGACATTGCAATTGATGGTTTCTCTATAAGAGATGCCCAACCTGTTGGAGTTAATGAGTTAAGTTTTAATCTTGAAACAAAAATTGATTTATATCCAAACCCGGTATCAGATCAATTAATCATCGAAGTAAATAATTTTGAGAAATTTATCTCTCGTGAGGTAGTAATATATGATGCCCAAGGTCGAATTGTTAATCAGCAATTACTTACCAGTAAAAGAACAGTGTTAAATGTGGAATCGTTTCCACAAGGAATTTACATCTTTAAGTTTTCTACACCAAATGGAATAGAAACTAAAAAGATTATTAAGCTCTAAAGGTCGAATTCTGGTTCTGGTGCTCTCTTAAATGCTTTCTTTTTAGGCTTAATCGCATCAACAAACATTACATTTATTAATTCCTCATCTTTAGTTACCATTGTTTTTGATACGCCATTGATGATTGTTATAGGATCCTCATACTTATAACTGCGGTCAAAAGATTCAAAAGAACCATCAACAAAAGTAAGTTGTATGCTTTTTGGATCTACTATTCCATTAGATACTTTCACTTTGCCAATTAAGCAATCAGAATAGCTTCCCTTTCTAATCGTAATTATAACATCATCATAGTTCCCGTCTTCAACAATATTTGCTCCTCTAACCTCAAATACTTTTATGTATTTTTGGTAACAATTATTTTCTTGAGCGAAAAGGCTTCCTGTTAAAAATAGCAGGCCAAACAGCGTATTCTTTTTCATAATAGTTTTTTATAATTGAATTGCGAAAATAAATATAGATTAATAGTGATTCCCTATTTGCACTTATTTTATTTTTGTATCTAAACAAATCCCTAATGAGTAATTTAAAGGTGAAGAAAAATTTTGAGGAAGCTCAAGCCGTTTTAAATCAATTTTTAAGTAATCCAAAAAATTTTGAATTAATTGAAGAAGCAGTTAAATTAATATCAAAATCGTTTAGTGATGGATCTAAAGTAATTTCATGTGGCAATGGAGGTTCAATGTGCGATGCAATGCATTTTGCAGAAGAATTGAGTGGGCGCTTTAGGAGTAATCGAAAAGCCTTACCTGCTATTGCTATTTCAGACCCTTCGTATATAAGTTGTGTAGGAAATGATTATGGTTATGATTTCATCTTTTCTCGTTTTATTGAAGCCCATGGGAAAAAAGGTGATGTATTGCTAGCCATAAGTACATCAGGAAATTCTGTTAACGTTCTCAAAGCAATAGAGATTGCTAAAAAGAAAAAATTGAAAGTAATTGGATTGACAGGTAAAGATGGAGGAAAAATAAAGGATTTGTGCGATATTGAGATCAGGGCTCCTCATTCAGAATTTGCCGATAGAGCTCAAGAAATACATATAAAGGTTATTCATTCGTTAATTCAGGGCATAGAAGAAGAATTAAATCTCTAACGAATTGAACTACCTGGGTGAACGAAATTTAATTGATAGTTAAATAGCGTTCTAACAGCTTCATTGTTTCTAATTCCAGGTTTCCACTTCATTGCTTTAACTAAACGAACTGTTTCTTCACTACAGCCACCTGAAACAGCTTCTATAACTTTTACATTTGTAGCTAAGCCATATGGTTCAATAATAAATTCTACGGTTACTCTACCCGAAATTTCTCTTTGAAGTGCGATAGATGGATAGCTAAAATTTGCACTAATAAAAGCATTGATTGACTTCGCATTAGTAATACTAGGTTTTTCATCTAATTGATTGATTGTATAGTAATTAGTGTCATCAGTTTGTTTGTGTTCAGTTTTAGGATGAGCATCGTAGGCTCTCTTTTTTACAAGACGTTTGTATGCCTTTGGATTAAATATAAATTTTAATTGATCTCCTTCAAAAGCAGTTGGATTTCTATCTTGATTTGGTTCCCATATAATCTTATCAAAAACTCTTAGTGCTTCTTTTATTAGTAAGTAGTTACCTAGTGAATCAGCTACTCTATTGATTACCTTCCCGTTATTATTTACCTTGTAGGTAATAAAAACATCACCTGTAATTCTATTTTCTAGTGCTTGTTTCGGGTAAATAAATTCTGTTTTAACAAAGTCTTTTAATTCTTTTTCTCCACCATTTGGCATCGCAGGATTGCTTGAATTTTTAAACCATTCAATTTTTTGAGCATGCAAAGTACTAGTAATGATAATTAAAATGAATAAAGAAGTTATGATTTTAAAACTTTGCACTTATCTTTAACTTTTTACTAAGTTAGAAAAATCATTTTAAATATGTTGGTAAAAACATTCGGAAGTGCTGTTCAAGGAGTAGATGCAATTACTATTACAGTTGAAGTTAACATTGGTCAAGGCATCAATTTTCATTTAGTTGGTCTTCCTGATAGCGCTGTAAAAGAAAGCCATCATCGAATAGATTCTGCTTTAAAAAACAACGGGTATAAAATTCCAGGTAAAAAGGTTGTTATAAACATGGCGCCTGCTGATATTCGTAAAGAAGGTTCGGCTTACGATTTAACCATTGCAGCAGGTATTTTAGCTGCCTCTGAACAAATTAATGCCGATGAAATTGGAGACTATTTAATTATGGGAGAGCTGAGTCTAGATGGTGGATTACAAGCAATGAAAGGAGCACTTCCAATTGCAATTCAAGCGCGAAAAGATGGGTTTAAAGGAATTATTTTACCAAAACAAAATGCACGAGAAGCTGCAATAGTGGATGGGATTACAGTTTATGGTATTGAGAATATTATGGAATTGATCGATTTTTTTAATGGAAAGATAGACTTAGAAGCCACCGAAATAGACACAAGAAAGGAGTTTTATAATAATTTATCATCAACAGACACTGATTTTGAAGATGTAAAAGGGCAGGAAAATATTAAAAGAGCACTTGAAATAGCCGCTGCTGGAGGACATAACGTTATTTTAATAGGACCTCCTGGAGCAGGAAAAACAATGTTAGCTAAACGATTGCCAACAATTTTACCACCATTGACTTTGCACGAAGCTTTAGAAACAACAAAAATTCATTCAGTTGCAGGAAAAATGGATGCAAATGCTTCTTTAATTACTATGCGCCCTTATCGTTCCCCCCATCACACTATTAGCGACGTAGCTTTAGTTGGGGGTGGAGGTTTTCCACAACCAGGAGAAATTTCGTTAGCACACAATGGTGTTTTATTTTTAGATGAATTGCCAGAGTTTAAGCGAACTGTTTTAGAGGTTATGCGGCAACCAATGGAGGAGAGAAGGGTAACGATATCAAGAGCTCGTTTTACAGTTGATTATCCCGCATCTTTTATGTTAGTAGCATCGATGAATCCTTGTCCATGTGGCTATTACAATCATCCTGAAAAGGAATGCATGTGTGCACCTGGAATGGTTCACAAATACCTCAATAAAATCTCAGGACCTTTACTTGATCGAATTGATTTACATGTGGAAGTAACGCCAGTTGATTTTGAAAAATTGGCAGACCATCGTTTAGCAGAAAAAAGTGAATCAATTCGTCAACGGGTTATTAAAGCGCGTGAAATACAAACAATTCGTTACAAAGATCAAGAAGAGATTCATTCAAATGCTATGATGGGAGCAAAAGAATTGAGAGCAATATGCAGGATTGATGAGGCAGGTCAAGCATTGCTTAAAAAAGCGATGGAGAAGTTAGGACTTTCTG
>TARA_R110002096_G_scaffold119038_13_pt1 | contig 59483 bp, 55 predicted proteins | sample TARA_R110002096 | Tara Oceans TARA_R110002096 (sample SAMEA4397295) | marine metagenome | biome: Polar Biome; feature: [DCM] deep chlorophyll maximum layer (ENVO:01000326); material: water (ENVO:00002006), including particulate matter (ENVO:01000060) such as... | depth 35 m
TTTTGCAACGCGATACCTGCACCGATTGCTGGGATCATCAAAAGTGCTGTGGTGAAAAATATCGTATTTCGCCCACCAGCGATCCGAATAAAGAATGTTGACGGGATACGCAAAGTCGCACCTGTCAAACCAGCTATCGCCGCCAGTGTGAACAGCTCTGATTTTTCAAATGCAAAGCCAAGGTTGATCATTTGCACTGTGATGATGCCCCAGTACAGCCAGACAGCAAAGCCACAAAGCAGTGATGGAATGGATATCCACAGATTGCGGTTGGCAATCGCCTTACCAGATGATTCCCAATAGGCCTCGTCATCCGGTGTGTAGTTTCTTAAATCTTGTCCCACGGTTTTCCTCCTTGAGTGAGGTGAAGGCGGGCCGTAAGTGACCCGCCGATAAAGGTTTTAGGCTTTCGCCTTGTTTTTGCGTTGGTACTCTTCAACAATTTCAACAGACGCACGCAGTGCTTCGTTCGCGCGCTCCGCACGCAGATGAAGGACGTCAAATTGGGCTTTTTCGAAGGCTGCTTTTTCCTCTTCTTCCTGCTCTGGAGAGAAGCGAATTAAGAAAGGCAATACAGATGCAAGTGCCACGGTGACGCCGATAACGAAGAACACGTCGTTCCAATCCATTGCACCTTTGAACAAAAAGCCTGCTGCAACCGCGCCTGCGTTGCCGCCTGCACCAACGATGCCAGCGACAGCGCCAAGTGATTTTTTGTTGATGAAAGGAACAACCGAGTATGTCGCGCCCTCTGCCATTTGTGTGAACAATGAGAAAATGATCAACATAGGTAATGCCAAGAACAGAACGCTCATTTGGCTAAAGATCATCAAGGCAACACCTTCGCCCAAAAGGACGACGAACAACCAGAATGACCGACCTTTCAGTCCCCAAAGTGCGCCAAAGTTATCACCGAATATTCCACCCAATGTGCGCGCGAAGACATTCATCAAACCAAAGGATGCAGCAACCCCACCAGCAGCAACCAAGCTGAGGTCAAAGTCGTCATAGAAGTAGAGTGCGGCCACGTTGTTAACTGTCAGTTCGATACCAAAACTTGCGCCGTAGATCAGGAATAAAACCCAGACACGATAATCCGCCATCGCACGAAAGTAATCGCCAGTGACGTTTTTCTTGTCTGGCATTAAACCCTTTTCGCGTAGTTCAGAAAAATTCCCGTCGGGCGCATCCTGTGTCAAGAAGTAGTAAGCGATACCAGTCACGAAGATCACACCACCCACAACCATCATGGACAAGCGCCAACCTTGGGCGTCTGTAAAACCAAAACCGATAACAAACATCGAGAAGACCATCGGCATAACGAACTGTGTAACACCGCCACCCAAATTACCCCAACCAGCGGATGTTGCGTTTGCGGTTCCAACGACGTTGGGCGCAAACATTACGGACGTATGATATTGCGTAATCACGAATGACGCGCCGATCACACCGATTAGTAGTCGGAAAAACAAGAATGATTCAAAGCTGTCGGCAAGGCCGATACCAGCGACGGGGAAAGCGCCGAGTGTTAACAAGTACGTATAAGCCAACCTTGGCCCGATACGATCACAAAGCCAGCCGATGAAAAAGCGGGCAAATACGGTAACTGCGACGGACGCGATAATTGACCAACCCACTTGTGATTTGGTTAAGTCCAATTCTTCGCGCACAATAATCATTAAAGGCGCGATACCAAACCACGCAAAAAAGCAGGAAAAGAACGCAAACCACGTCATGTGGAAGGTTCTTATTTGTACCATTCTTACGTTGAAAAAATTGCGCCAAAGGCTCGTTGCTTTGTTTTGCAGTTCCATTGAATGCCCCTTAGATAGTTAACTAAAATCCCCAGCCGATGTCGGCGTAGCCTACAAATGGCGGAGAAACCCGATGACTTTCTTGATCTATGTCAAGTGAAAGCGGGTTTATGGGCAAAACAATTTGACATCAAAAGTAATTGTGGTGTGAATAAGGCAAGTGTCATGTCCAGTGATGCAAGAAGCCAATTGCAATCTTGACATTGGTCTCAATCTTACTTGATAAAAGTCAAATAATAGTGCGGAGACTGAATCACCAATGAAACGAATCGACACGCAAGAAATCCGCTCGTTGGAACTGTTTCGCGAAATGGCAGATGACAATTTTGAAACGTTAGTACGGGGTGCGTATATTCAAAATTTCCCACCCCAAATCGAGATGATTACAGAAGAAGAGCCCAGCGACTTTTTGCACATTGTTGTTGAAGGAAGCGTGGAATTGTTTTCAAGTTGGAACGGCCGCGAAACGGCATTAGCTACCATTCGCCCTGTATCCTCGTTCATTTTGGCGGCAACCATTAAAGATGCCCCCTACTTGATGTCCGCGCGAACCCATGAAAAATCGCGCATTGTATTGCTGCCGTCCGTCGATGTGCGCGCTGTGTTCGAGGTTGATCACACATTTGCACGTTCTGTCGTGACCGAATTAGCGCATTGTTATCGCTCGGTCGTTAAATCTACCAAAAATTTGAAATTGCGCACCGCAATCGAACGGTTGGCAAATTACCTTTTGCGCCAACACGCCCGCGCAGGTGGGGCGACCGAGTTCGAATTAAAATTGGAAAAGCGCCTGTTAGCGTCCTATCTTGGTATGACACCGGAAAACCTGTCGCGTGCCATCAAAGCATTACAACCTTACGGGGTCTACGTGAAAAATTCACGTGTCACAATTTCCGATTTTGACCAGTTAATTGAATTTGCAAAACCTTTGGCCAGTATAGATGACCCAAATTATTAGTGGTGGCGTGTCAGTCGGATCGGCATTTTCATTGGGAACTTCATCGGTTATCTATACTTATATGATTATCGGTCGATCTACATCTAAACCCATTCAACGTCGAAATGCCTTGAACCACGTGAAAGACTTGAAATGTTTCTGTTAAAAACGACAACAATTCTATTTCTTTCCACCGCGACCTTATCGGCGCAACAACTGCCTGCGCCGCTGAATGACAGTGCATATTTCGAAGTGGATTTACAGCAAGCACAGCTGGGGCAGCTTCTGTTTTACGATCCGATTCTGTCTGGTAATCGCGAAACTGCTTGTGCGACATGTCACAATCCGTCCCTTGGCACGTCTGATGGCGTTTCATTATCTTTTGGCGATGGTGCAATCGGGTTGGGGACAAATCGCAAGATTGACCCCATGAACATACCAGAGGCGCGGGTCGCCAGGAACTCTCCGGCGCTTTTCAATCTTGGTGCCAAGGAATTTACGGCCTTGTTCCATGATGGCCGCCTTGAGGTTGACGCATCACGCCCAAATGGCATTCGCACACCGATGGATTCAGATATGGTTGTGGGATTTGCGTCACTGCTTTCTGCTCAATCGATGTTTCCGGTTCTAAGCCGTGACGAAATGGCGGGATCGCAAGGCGAAAATGACATTGCACGTTTGGTGCGACAGGGCATCATCACGGGCAAGGGCGGTGCATGGGATTTATTGGCGCGCCGAGTTGCAGAAATTCCACAGTATGGCGATATGTTCACAGCCACCTATCCCCATATCGCACAGCCCGATGATATTGCATTCACGGATATTGCAAATGCGATTGCCGCGTTTATTTCGTTCGAATGGCGTTCTGATACGGCACCGTTTGATGCTGTGTTAAAAGGTGACCTTACACTTGGTGAACAGGCGCAATTAGGGATGGACGTGTTTTATGGTCGTGGGGGATGTGCGGCTTGCCATACAGGGCCATTTCTGACCGATCACAAGTTTTATGCAATGGCCGCGCCACAGATTGGACCGGGCAAATCCGCGACATTTGAAGACCATAACAGGGATGATGGGCGTTTTCGTGTCACCGGCCGTGAACAGGATCGTTTCGCGTTTCGAACACCGTCGTTACGAAACGTGGCATTGACTGCGCCTTATGGCCATGCAGGCGGCAATCGCGACCTATCGCAATTCATTGCAGATCACAGTGATCCCGCACAAAGTTTGGCCGATTACGACCGAAGCCAAGCGATGTTACCAGAGTATGAAGCGAATGACTTTGTGGTGATGGACGACCCTCAACAAGTGCAACAAATCGCGAATGCCGTCACAGCGAAACCCGTTGTTTTAAGCCAACAAGAGGTTGCCGCAATAGAAGCGTTTCTGAATACATTGACCGACCCGATCAGCGTGTCAGGACGATTAGGCATCCCAAATGCTGTGCCCAGCGGATTAAAGGTGCCCACTGTTGATTAGGGTTTCATTATAACCATTTTGCTGCCCGCTGAAACTTGGGTCGTTGATGTTGTGCCGTCTGGCCATTTCACACTGACCACGGCGCGGGTTGCACCCCCCAGACCAAAATGGCGCGGCAACAATTGCCCGCCTGCATGACCGCCGCCAATGGATTGTTGCAAAGTTTGCGTCGTTTCTGCCGACAAAACGGTGATAACCGCCCCAACCGCATCACGATTTCCACCTGATTGGCGCAAAGAGACGGTGATCCAGTTGCCCGTGTCAGCCGTTTCATTGCGATACAATTCAAGCGGGGCACGTCGATTTGACACGATCAAATCCAGCCGCCCATCGCCATCAAAGTCAGCCAACGCTGCACCCCGCGAACGATCCGTCGAGGCAACGTTTGCGACATCGGCTGCCTCGTAAAATGTACCATCTGGACGTTGCATTAATAGGTTATTTGGATCGCGTGTTGCCATGCCTGGCATTTGATCGACATTACCTTTGGCAATGAACAGATCGGCGCGACTGTCGTTATCAACGTCACCAAATTCCGCGTGCCATCCCGTAGAGGGACGCCCGTCATCGCCAACAAATGGGCGTTGTGCGTAGGTGCCGATGTTGTAATCGGCCGCAACATACCCACCACCTGGTTTGGCAAATTGCAACAACTGGTCGCCCATTGAGGTCAACATTACCTCGTCTAATCCATCCGCATTCAGGTCACGACTGGCGATGCCCATGCCCCACAACGATACCTTGTCCCAACCATCATCCTTATCCAAAAAGCGTCGCTGGTTAATATCCCACATCTGCTCGTATCCGCCAGACACATAGTAGTGCCTGTCGTTTGACAGTCGCAACGTTTGCCGCCCACGGGAATCGCGCGCCGCCAGAATGGACAAAGGGCAAAACCCTGGTTTTAATGTTTCCGCTGAATATCCCTGTGGCCTTGGGCGCAGAATTGTATTGTCGTCGCACGCGCGAAATGGGCCGTCGGGATCGCCACGATCCACATAATTTCCGATTGCCAAAGTGGGGCGTTGATCACCCTGTTCCCACCACGCAGTGAAGGCCGTGCTCCATTGATTATCTTTGGGGATGCCCATGGCGGTGGTGGCTTCACTAAATTGACACCCTTCGCCGCCTTTCAGAACGCGATTGTCGCCGACTCTGAGCACAAATAAATCCATAAATCCATCCGCATCCAGATCAATCGGATACGCACCAGTAACGCTCGTAAGGGACGGGATATCGACCGCAGAAAAACGAAAATCGCCGTCATTGCGGATCATCTGAGCAGGGTTTTCACCCCCTGCGGCAAAAACATCAGGCAACGTGTCGCCATTACAGTCAAAAACAGCCAGCCCGCCACCCACAAAAAATTGCGATCCGCCGTCGTAGACATGGCGAGGCAAATTTGCGGACATGTTGGTAAAATTCGGTGCGGCCAAGGCAGGGTGTGCCAAAAGAATGGCAAGAACAGTCAAACGTTTCACAGGTTTTGCACCTCGAGCCCGCCCACCAACGTGTCAGTCAGCGCGGACAAGGCAGGAGCAGTTGCGCCCCGTGCCCAAACAAAATCATCCCATGGATGTATGGCTATTTCGCACGGCTGGCGACCCTCTGAAAGCGTTAGTTTTTTCATTTCAGCAAGGACAGTGTCGGCATAGAGGTAATTATATTGCATCCGTTTGCCCGACAAAATAATCAGCGGTGGATCAAATAATTGCACCACATTTGAAAGCCCAACTGACAGAAACCGTCCGGCGCGTCGAAAAATGGTCGACGCCGCAACATGCCCTGCGGTCGCTTTCTGAAACAACAAATCCAACAATTCCTCTGGTTCTTTTGGATCAGCATTCCCATGATCAAGTGCCGTTGCGGCCTCTCTGGTCAGCGCATAATCGGCAAGGTATGCTTCGAGACAGCCACGTTGCCCGCACCGACACAATGCGCCATCAAGCTGTACCTTAGTATGTCCCAATTCCAATCCTATACCGTGGCTACCGCGAAACAACTGATTGTTGACAACCAACCCCATTCCAACACCATCTTCAATCGTGACAACCGCAAAATCAGTCATGTCACGCCCAACACCAAACCACAGTTCAGCAAGCGTTAACATGTTGGTATCATTGTCAAGAAATAGTGGGATATCAAACTTTTTAGAAAACGCCGCACGCAGATCTTCGTTGCGATTCTGAAGTAACGACGACCATGTAATTGTCCCGCTGGTGTGGTTGACTATACCCGGCAAACCAACACCAACCGCCTTGATTTTGTGTATTGGAATTTTGCTTTGCTCAACCAACAGATTGATCAAATTTGCAATCTCATCTACCATTTTAGGCGCTGAACGCCGCTTATCAGTGGTTGGCAGTATTGCAGTGGCCACAGGGTTCCCTGCAAAGTCTGACAAAACTGCGGAATGCTGTTTAAAGGTGAGTTTGATCCCAATCACGTAAGCAACATTGGGGACGATTTGTAACGCGACGGGCGGACGGCCACGACCCATTTCGCGTTCTGGCTCTGACACTTCTTCTAACATGCCTGATGCAATCAAATCGGCGGTCAATGTCGTTGCACTGCCTGCGCTGATATCTAGGGCACGTGTAATGTCTGTGCGGGTCGCGCGCCCACTGGCACGGACATGCTGAAAAACCTGCTGACGCAGAGGTGGCTCATTTAATTTATCACGATGCAAAAGAGGGCCACAGCCCTTTGGCCGATCAGATATACCGCTTTGTGTGTTTATATTTTTTAGCATTTGAAAATAATAAGCCCTGCTTTAGCAAACTTAAGGGTGATTATGGCTTAAATTCTTGCGTTGTGAACCCTTTTTTTTAAAAAACTTGCATCTATGTGCATTTTTATTTTGCAAACTAAAATAAATAAAGTCATTCTAACGTATGAGTCGTTTGACTCGTCCCCCGTGGTTTAAGGGGGAAATCATTTGGGAGGAATACAATGAACAAATTACTTATCGCAGCAGCAGTTGCCGTTGCTGGCTTTGGATCCGCAGCGTTTGCTGAAATGAAAGTTGGCGTGAGCTGGTCTAATTTTCAAGAAGAGCGTTGGAAAACTGATGAGGCGGCGATTAAGTCAGCCCTTGAAGCAGCAGGCGCTACATACTTGTCTGCAGATGCGCAATCATCATCAGCAAAACAATTGTCAGATGTCGAAAGCCTGATCGCACAAGGCGTTGATGCCTTGATTATCTTGGCACAAGATTCAGCCGCCATCGGCCCAGCAGTGAATGCAGCAGATGCCGAAGGTATCCCCGTTGTTGCGTATGATCGTCTGATCGAAGACAACCGCGCATTTTACCTGACATTCGACAACGTCGAAGTTGGCCGCATGCAAGCGCGCGCCGTATTTGCGGCACAGCCTTCTGGCAACTATGTCATGATCAAGGGCTCTCCGACTGATCCAAACGCAGACTTTTTGCGCGGTGGTCAACAAGAGATCATTCAAGCGGCAATCGACAGCGGTGCGATCAAAATCGTTGACGAAGCGTATACAGATGGTTGGTTACCTGCGAATGCACAGCGCAACATGGAACAAATCCTGACTGCCAATGACAACAAAGTTGATGCGGTTGTTGCATCAAATGACGGTACGGCCGGTGGTGTTGTTGCGGCGTTAACCGCACAAGGCATGGAAGGCATTCCAGTGTCTGGCCAAGACGGCGACCACGCTGCATTGAACCGTGTTGCATTGGGTACGCAAACCGTTTCCGTTTGGAAAGATGCGCGCGCACTTGGCAAAGCTGCTGGTGAAATCGCGGCAAAACTAGCTGGCGATAGCATGGGCATGGTTGAGGGTTCCGCAAAGTGGACTTCACCTGCTGGTACTGAAATGAACTCTATGTTCTTAGCACCCGTTCCAATTACTGCGGAAAACCTAACAGTCGTCACTGACGCGGGTTGGATCACAGTAGAAGCATTGTGCCAAGGTGTGACCAACGGTCCTGCACCTTGTAACTAAGCATTTGGTCGGCGCCTGCCGGCCATTTTCATTTTTTTCAAAATCATGAACGCTTGTCTGCCCGTATGGGGAGGCAAGCGGCACAGAAATTATCGATGGAGACAGCCCATGTCTGACCAAGAAACCACCACATCTCAGCCCAAGCGCAGCTTTTTCCAGTCTCTTGAATTGGATATGCGTCTGTTGGGAATGATCGGTGCCTTTTTGATGATTAGTATCATTTTTAATGTGCTAACAGAGGGGCGGTTTTTAACACCGCGCAATATTTTCAACTTAACCATTCAAACAGTTTCGGTCGCAATCATGGCGACGGGCATGGTTTTTGTAATCGTAACACGCCACATTGATTTGTCTGTGGGCGCACTGTTGGCGACATCCACGGCCATCATGGGCATGACCCAAACAGCATGGTTGCCACAGATTTTCGGGTTTGAATTAGGCCACCCTTTGATCCCATGGATCACGATTGCAGTGGGATTATTTACCGGCGCGGCAATTGGCGCAGCGCAGGGTTGGCTTATTGGATATCAAGCGATACCTGCATTTATAGTCACCCTTGGCGGTCTTTTGATTTGGCGCAACGTTGGGTGGTACCTAACGGATGGCGCAACAATCGGCCCCTTGGATCAGACATTCATTTTGTTTGGTGGCATCAGCGGCACACTGGGCGCATTCTGGAGCTGGGTTGTAGGCATTGTGGCAACAGCCGTTTGCATATTCGCAATATGGTCAGCACGACGCAACAAAACTGCGCACGGATTTCCGGTAAAGCCCGTATGGGCAGAATTGTTGGTCGCAGGGGTCATTTCGGTATCTATTCTTGGCTTTGTCGCCATTTTGAACGCCTACACCGTGCCGGAACGTGTAATTGCACGTGACCCAAGTGTATTTGGATGTGATGTGGCACAGGGTTGCGTCGCCGCATATGGCATCCCCTATTCCGTCCTTGTTTTGATTGTCGTCGCCATCGTGATGACAGTCATTGCATTGCGCACGCGCTTGGGGCGTTACATTTTTGCGACGGGCGGAAACCCCGACGCCGCCGAACTTTCGGGTATTAACACCCGCCTTTTGACTGTGAAAATTTTCGCAATGGTGGGCGTACTCTCGGCCATTGCGGGCGTCGTTGCATCGGCGCGACTAGGATATCATACGAATGATATTGGCACATTGGATGAATTGCGCGTTATTGCGGCCGCCGTGATTGGTGGAACTGCATTGTCGGGTGGCGTCGGCACAATTTACGGGGCGATCATTGGCGCCTTGATTATGCAGACATTGCAATCTGGCATGGCCATGGTTGGTGTCGACGCACCATATCAAAACATTGTGGTTGGTGTGGTTCTGGTTCTGGCCGTGTGGATCGACATCCAATACCGCAAGCGTGTAGGAGCAAAATAATGACAACACCATTAGTTGAAATGAAGAACGTATCAATTGCATTTGGCGGTGTTCATGCGGTTGATAATGTCAGTATCGAATTGCACGCTGGCGAAGTTGTCGGTCTGCTCGGACATAACGGTGCAGGTAAATCTACGTTGATCAAAATGCTGTCAGGTGCCTATAAAATGGACGCTGGCGAAATTTGGATCGAGGGTGAACATGTCAAAATAAACTCGCCCCGCGACAGCCGCGATCACAACATCGAAACGATTTACCAAACGTTGGCGCTGGCTGATAATTTGGATGCGGCGTCGAACCTGTTTTTGGGTCGCGAACTGACGACACCATTTGGGTTTGTTGATGACAGCCGCATGGAAGCGGAAACACGCAAAATCATGGCGCGTCTTAATCCAAATTTCAAAAAACTAAAGGAACCAGTATCGGCCTTGTCGGGTGGTCAACGTCAATCGGTCGCCATCGCGCGTGCGGTCTATTTCAATGCCAAAATCCTGATCATGGACGAGCCGACAGCGGCATTGGGTGTGCATGAAACCGCAATGGTGGCCGAATTGATTGGCGAGTTAAAAAAGCAAGGCTTGGGTATTTTCCTGATCAGCCATGACACCCGCGAAATGATGGATCTTTGTGATCGGGTTTCAGTAATGAAAAACGGTAAAATGGTCGGTACAGAGCGGGTCGAAGATGTGACCGAAGACGACATTCTGTCGATGATTATCCTTGGAAAGAACCCAAAGGCAGCCGCGTGACATTTATTGGAATTGATCTTGGAACGTCCGCGTTAAAGGCCATTTTGATCAACGAAAATCAACAGGTTTTGGCAGAGCACGCCGTGGCTTTGACGGTGTCTCGTCCGCAATCTGGCTGGTCTGAACAGGATCCAGCGGACTGGTTTGATGCCGCGCAAACGGCGATTTCCGCGCTGGGGTCACTGACGGATTTATCGGGCGTCCAAGGGATTGGCATGTCGGGCCATATGCACGGTGCGACATTGCTTGATAAAGCGGGTGCCGTTTTGCGCCCCTGTATTTTGTGGAATGACACGCGATCCGCGACACAGGCCGCCGCGTTGGATGCAAATCCACAATTTCGCAACCTGACTGGCAATATCGTCTTCGCGGGGTTCACAGCCCCCAAAGTGGCATGGGTCAAAGCGCATGAACCTGCCGTTTTTTCCAAAATCGACAAGGTATTGTTGCCCAAAGATTATCTTAGATTTCTGCTGACTGGTGAATATGTGGCAGAAATGTCGGATGCTGCGGGCACCAGCTGGCTGAATGTGCAAAAACGTGATTGGTCTGATGATTTATTGGCCGCGACGGATTTAGATCGCAACCAAATGCCGCGATTGGTCGAAGGGTCCGCCGTATCAGGCATTTTGAAAGACACGCTTGCCGACGCTTGGGGATTGCCCAAAGGTGTCGTTGTGGCGGGTGGGGGTGGCGACAATGCCGCCAGTGCGATTGGTGCGGGTGTGGTGGCCAAAGGCGATGCGTTTGTGTCACTGGGTACATCAGGTGTGTTGTTCGCGACGTCGGACGCATACCAACCCGATGCGGCAAGCGCGGTTCATACGTTTTGCCACGCCCTGCCAGATACATGGCATCAAATGGGTGTGATTTTGGCCGCAACAGATGCATTACAATGGCTGTCGCGTTTAACAGGGCAAAGCGCTGAACATCTGACCCGTGATTTGGGCGATATACGCGCCCCTTCCCGCACGTTATTCCTGCCCTATTTGGGCGGCGAACGAACACCCCATAATGATGCGGCCATCCGTGGGCAATTTCTGCACCTTGATCACAATACGGATGCCAAACAGGCCGCGCGTGCCGTGCTGGAAGGTGTTGCATTTGCGTTTGCAGATTGTCAGGCCGCGTTGATGTCTACGGGGACAAAAATTGAATCCGCTCTTGCGATGGGTGGTGGGGCAAAATCTGAGTATTGGTTAAAAGTTATTGCCACCACATTAGGAATTCCATTGATGGTTCCAAAATCCGGTGATTTTGGGGCTGCCCTTGGGGCGGCGCGCCTTGGCATGATGGCGGCGACAGGTGCCGGTGTTGAAATCGCAACCATGCCACCGATTGCCAAAACCATCACGCCCGATGCCGCGCTGAAACCCGCATTTACACAGGCTTATGACCGCTATTGTGCCGCTTATAAAATTCTAAAGGACTTCTGACATGACTGACTTTTTCAAAAATATTCCCGCAATAAAATTCGAGGGCCTCGACAGCGAAAACGACTATGCGTTTCGCCATTATAATCCTGACGAAGTAATCCTCGGCAAACCGATGAAGGATCACTTGCGATTTGCGGCGGCTTATTGGCATTCATTTGCATGGCCGGGCGGCGATCCATTTGGCGGTCAAACATTTGATCGCCCTTGGTTTGGTGACACTATCGCGTTGGCTAAGTTAAAAGCCGATGTTGCGTTCGAAATGTTTCAAATCCTTGGCGTGCCATACTATTGTTTTCACGACGCAGACATCCGCCCCGAAGGCGCGGATTTTGCCGAAAACACCAAAAATCTTGAAACGATCGTCGACTACCTTGGGCAGAAAATGGATGATACAGGTGTGAAATTATTGTGGGGTACGGCGAACCTGTTTTCTCACCGCCGCTTTATGTCGGGTGCGGCGACAAATCCCGACCCAGATGTGTTTGCGTTTTCTGCGGCGACGATCAAAACTTGTATGGATGCAACGATCAAATTGGGTGGTGAAAACTATGTTTTGTGGGGCGGGCGCGAAGGGTACGAAACCCTGTTAAACACCGACATGGGACGCGAACGTCAACAGGCTGGTCGCATGTTGCAGATGGTGGTCGATTATAAACATAAGATGGGGTTCAAAGGCGCAATTTTGATCGAACCCAAACCCCAAGAGCCAACCAAGCATCAATATGATTACGATGTGGCAACGGTTTATGGCTTTCTTAAGGATTTTGGACTGGAAGGCGAAGTGCAGGTCAACATCGAACAGGGACACGCCATTTTGGCAGGGCATACGTTTGAACATGAACTGGCCTTGGCGCGTGAATTAGGGATATTTGGATCCATCGATATGAACCGAAATGATTATCAATCTGGATGGGACACGGATCAATTCCCCAACAATGTACCCGAAATGGCATTAGCATTTTACGAGGTATTACGCGCGGGTGGCTTTCGCACAGGTGGCACCAACTTTGACGCAAAATTACGCCGTCAATCCTTGGATCCCGAAGATTTGATATTGGCGCATGTCGGTGGAATGGACGCTTGTGCTGCTGGGCTCAAGGCGGCGGCGGCAATGCTCGAAAGTGGTAAGCTCGAAGCGGCGCGCGATGCACGTTACGCGGGCTGGCAGACACCACAGGGGGCGTCATTGTTGGGCAGTGATTTAACAGCAATTCACGACCGCGTACGTGCAGAAGGCATTAACCCGTCGCCGCGTTCAGGTCAGCAAGAGCGTTTGGAAAACTTGGTAAACAGATACCTTTAGGAGCGGCAATTGGAACCGCGTGGATGGCGCAAATGCGCCATCGCCAACTGGCACCTTACAGTGGCCAAACAACCAAGATTGTTGGCAAGGCCACGATAACGACAAGCACCTCTAGCAGAAGTCCCATGCGCCAATAGTCACCAAAACGATACCCACCAGGCCCAAGAATAATTGTATTATTCTTGTGTCCAATCGGCGTCAAAAATGCACAGGATGCGGCAACCGCAACTGTCATCAACCAAGCATCAGGATTGGTGCTGGTTGCTGCTGCCATTCCAATTGCAATTGGCGCCGCAATCAGCGTTGTCGCAACATTGTTCAAAAAGTCAGACAAAGTCATCGTCACAATCATCAGCGCAAGAAGTGAGACCCACGCTGGGTACCCATCCGTAATAGACAAGATTTGCGACGCGATCAGTTCCGCCCCACCCGATTTTTCAAACGCTTCTGCCAGTGGGATCAAACTTGCCAAAAGCACAATCACCTTCCACTCGACCGACTCGTAAACCTCGTTTCCAGACACAAGACCAATCGCGACCAGCGCAATTACAGCCCCCGCAAGAGCAACCGGCAACGAGATCCAACCCACGACTGCGGCGCCAATCGCGGCCAAAAATATCCCAATAGACAACCACGCCTTGGACCGTTGAACCACTTGCGTTTGACGCCCTTCAAGCGGGAGAACACCCATCAAAGACGCCGCCGCCGCGTTTCGTTTTGCTTCGCCCAACAACAACAAAACATCGCCCGGCTTTATCCGTAAAAGGCGCACACGATCCGTAAATCGCCGTCCGTTTCGCGAAACACCAAGCAGTGTAACCGAATGTTTATACAACAGCTGAAAACCGCGTGCGGTTCGCCCTGCAATGCGTGCGCCTTCTGGAACGATTGTTTCGGTCAGGGTCAATCCGCCGGACGTAACACGACCTGAATGTTTTTCAGAGCCAGAAAATTCTAACGCTGTTTGCCCCATGAAAGTTTCAAGAGATTTGGGCTCCCCCTCGACAACAAGAAAGTCACCAGCGCGAATTTCTTGTCCTGCAGCAAAGCCCTGTAACCGTTTGCCGCCCCGAACAAGTCCCAAAATATGCACATCGTGATCGTCTGCCAGCGGATAAAGGTCACTGATTGTTTCAGTTTCTTCGATCGATTTATCGCTGACGCGCAATTCCGCGATATAGCGCCCTTCGGCAAATGACGATTCTTGTTCTAACGCACCTTCACGTTTGGGCAGTAACCGCCACCCCACCAAAGAGACGAATGCAATTCCCACGATTGCCACGGTTAAACCAACAGGCGCAAAATCAAACATCCCAAACGGTTCACCAAGCACGTCTTGGCGATAGGCTGCTATCACGATATTGGGAGGCGTCCCAATCAGCGTGATCATGCCACCCAGAATTGTCGCAAACGACAGTGGCATCAGCGATTTGCTGACCGCGCGTTTCGCCTTGCTGGCGGTATCAATATCAAGCGGCATCAATAACGCCAGTGCCGCCACATTGTTAATCACCGCCGACAAGCCAGCGCCGACAATCGCCATCACAGCGATATGAAGTGGCAGGGGGCGTTCAGAATCCAACAACCGCGCAGCCAGTTTTTCAATTGCACCAGAGCCGACAAGCCCACGCGATATGATCAGCACCAAGGCGATAATCGCGACAGCCGAATGCCCAAATCCAGAAAATACATCCCCCGATGGAACCAACCCTAATATTGCAGCTAATACCAAGGCCCCAAATGCCACAAGGTCATAACGGATCCGACCCCAGACGAGTAACACAAAGAGGACAACGAATATTCCGATGATCATGGTTTGGTCAGATGGCATTAGTCAAAATTTCTTTTCTAAAAGGATATGTCGCAAAATACCATAATTGCAAAACCCTAGGAAGCACAGAATTTAACTTATTGTGCGTGAACATGATTGTTAATGTGAGTGTGCTGTAAATTTTTCCCCAAACCAGTTGCGCAGAAATATTTCACTGTCATGACAGCTATCAACCACGCTTAGAATTGCGCGCCGTATTATCCGGCATAGGTTTGAGGTGCTTGCGTTATTGCAAGATCAATCCGTCGTTAGGTACTTGTAAATCTGATCTTTCAACGCCATCCGGGATTTTCGAATTTCGGATAGATACTCATCAGAGACTGGTTCTACGTTCGTTTCAGCACGGTGAACGGCACGGTTAACTTCGTGATATTCATCAGATAGGCGTGCAAAATGTGCATCAGATTGCTGTAGTTGACTGATTTTATCAGTGAATTCGGGGAAGTCATCAGCAAGCTCATGTGGTGTATGTGACATTCAATTTTCCTTATTATTTATGATCAGATGTTTTCAGTCGTTGTTTTAAGTCAATGGTTCGCAACACTGTGTAGCCTTAGGGAGCGCGATTAACTTTTGCAAAATTTCAACGCTACGAGATTACGTTGAATTTACTTTTCAAAAGTAGCGCCCCTAAAATCAGTGAGCGTTGATTTAGATCAAAACTTCGTCTTTTTGTGTCATGAATTTTACGGTGAAATTAGGTCGAGAAGACGGGCATGCGTCGGACACCGCCACGGCTAAATTGGGGGGATCTGAGCCTGCCACTTCAATGCTGCGTGTTGCGCGGTACTCCATTGAGCCATCTGCGGAGAATTCAAATTAGTCGTACATTTTGACCAAAATCAATTCATTAATATGGGACACAGCGTAGGCTTCATATCATCAGGTTAATACAGCAGAGAGCTTACAATGTTTAAGAATGCGTTCAATCTTATCGAAGTATTTGGTTTTAAAATTCGTGTGGATCCCAGCTGGTTCTTGATTGCTGCATTGATGGTTTGGTCCCTGACAACTGCCTATTTTCCAACAATCCTTCCTGAACAGTCAAACTTGGATCTGGTGGCAATATCAATCATCGCAACGATTGGGGCATTTGTTTCACTGCTTATTCACGAGTTATCACATTCCTTGGTCGCACGTATTTACAATATAAAAGTGACAAACATAACGTTGTTTATTTTTGGTGGTGTAGCCGAGCTTGAAGAAGACGTCACCACACCCGCTGCAGAGTTTTGGGTTTCAATCGCGGGGCCCGTAAGCAGTTTTAGCCTTGCTGTGCTATTTTATACTATTGGCCATATTAACGCCGCGCTCAATGCCTCTGCGCCACTGATTGAATTGTTGAGTTATCTGACACTGATCAATGTAATCATAGCCGTTTTTAATCTGGTTCCTGGCTTTCCGTTGGATGGTGGGCGGATATTGCGCTCTGTCTTATGGAAGCTAAGCGGCAATTATGTTGGGGCGACATATGTGGCAAGTTTGGGGGGGCAAGTGTTTGCTGTTTTCTTAATGCTCACAGGAATGTTGGCGGTTTTCACATCCGCCGGCGCTGGTGGATTATGGCAAGTTCTTATCGGATTTTTTATTTTCATGGCGTCACGCAGCAGCTATGCCCAAGTATTAATGCGCGAAGCCCTGAAAGAAAAAACGATCAGCAATTTAATGACCCAAGTCATTCACAAGGCCGATGTATCAGATACAATTGACGATTTGGTCAACAATATCATGCTGAAATACGGCATCAGTTTCGTACCCGTTACAGATGGCGACATGTTATTGGGGTATATCGATAAGGACGTCATACACAAAATTGATGCCGCCAATCGAAACACAACAACAGTCGGAGATGTTTTTGTCGCAAGCGCCCCCCAAAATACCGTGGCGATTGATCTTTCGCTACCTGCTCTTTTGAATATTATGTCAAAAGAAAATCAGCGAAAAATGTTGGTGTCTGAAAACGGCATGCTGTTGGGAGTTATTACGCTGGCTGATTTAATGGGCTATGTTTCTTTGCGCAGCAATTTGATGCCAAGTTAATATGAGCAGCATCCAGTTGGTGCCGCCCCAAAATTCATTATTGGCTGCTGTTAAGCGCGAACGATTGTGCGGACTCAAAGAGCCATCACAGTTTCAAAATGTGATGCAAGCTCGTCCAAGCGGGTGTTCACCAAATCCTTGTCTAACTCTGCATAGACAGCTTTCTTGATGGATGGTTTCATCGATCCGCGGATTTCACCAAGGACATGAGGTGCGGCACAGATCACGAGCCGATCAAATCGTCCGTTTTCAAATTGCCTGGTCAAATCATCCAGCAGTTGGGTGACAAACGGATCGGGTGCATTGCTCGTATTTGCTTCCAACTTGTGACGCGCATGCCCGACACTATTCTGTGTCCGGCCAAGCTGAGCGTCATGCGGTTGGTCATCTGCCCGTTTGTGCGGCGTATGATCAACAGTTTTAAGGCCTTTTCCGACCCCCAGATTTTCAAAAAATCGCACGGAGTTTTGGTTGGCAACAACAAACCAAGTTTTTACATGTTTCATGATTCACCTTTAAAACTGTATCTGAAAAGTAATCGAAAAGATGATGCTCATGATTGACTTAAATCAATCAGAACTACGTGCATCAGTTTTATAGTTGAGCCATAAATGGAGCATAATCATGCAAAAATGGCATCATCAGAAAAAAATCCTCAAAGACCGCCTGAAATTTTTAGATTCAAGATTGCATTCGCTAGAAGACGAGTTGGATCAACCTCATTCCAAAGATTTTGCAGATTTTTCACAAGAGACTGAAAACACAGAAGTGTTAGAGGAGCTTGGCATTGTCGGTCAGCAAGAAATTAAACTCATTAATGTGGCGTTGAAAAATATTGAAAACGGTACTTATGGCATCTGTGCCAATTGTGACGAACCCATATCGATAGAGCGGTTAAACGCAATTCCTTACGCCGCTGTTTGTCGTAAATGCATGAACCAGGAGTGACCCTATGGCATTGGAATCCCTTAAGGCATCCATTCTCTTACTGCTGGATGAGATGACAGAACAACCCGAGGATTATCACCAGTTGCAGGAACAATTACGTGAAAAAATCTCTGAGTATAGAAGTCTGGGCTTGCCCATTGCAGAGGAAATTATCCGCGCGGAAAAATTGCTCTCGGACAATAAAGGAGAATGGTATGGAGAGGATAATTAATGTCATATAAAACCATAGTAGCATTGGTCGAAACACCCAAGAGCGCAGAAACGCTGATTCCAGCAGCCTGTGAAATCGCGAAAGAATTCGGTGCGCACTTCACTTGTGTAAAGCCAGTCGTAGAATATGAAATTCCAAACCCCGTTTCTAGCTACTTTACCCAAAGTATCTTGGAAGAATTCAGGGCAAACGCCACCCGCGATCAACAAAAAATCAAAAGCACCTTTGATAAATACACAGCATCACAGGATTTCGTCTCTGAGTTTCGTGTGGAAAATCTAACGCAGAAGCAAAAAATTCGGCAGTTAATGATTGATACCTTTGGCGCGGATTTGGTTCTTATGGCATTGCCAACTTGGCGACAGGAAACCTCTGTGGGTGTGGAACCTATTCACAAATTAGTTATGGGTTCAGGACGACCTGTGTTGGTCATTCCTGATGGGTACAAATTCGACAAAATTCCTCAAAACATCCTTGTAGGATGGCGCGCAAGTCCAGAGGCAAGTAGTGCCGTACACAGCGCATTGGGTTTTATCAAGAAAGCGCAGAAAACAACGATTATGACTGTGAACAAAAAGAAGCATTCATATTCCCAAAGCATTACAGATGGTCGTGAAGTGGCCGCCATGTTGGATCGTCATGGTGCGACAACCAAAGTGTGGCATTCTGGCCGTAGTTATAAATCTGCAGGCAAACAAATTGCGAACGAAGCAAAAATAGGCGGCCATGATTTAATTGTTATTGGCGTGGGCAATCACGGTATCGGGTATAATCTTACGCACAGCGACGGTGCGAAAACGGTTCTTAAAAACACAACAGTTCCAGTATTGTTATCCGCATAGATAGTTTACTGAATTTGGTCGAGAATTGGACAAAACCCAACTCTCGATCTTTTGCATAAAGAACCAAACATTGTGCCATAAACACTGGATACCCAGGTATTCAAAGCATCCATCAAGGCAGATTGCGCCAATCTACATGTAATACAAGACGATCAGAATACGGCCTCTAGGGCATGGGTTATTTTACGCGTCCCCGAAAACCAGATCAATAAGGTGACGCAAATAAACACCGCGATGTTTGCGGGCAAATACCGGGAAAGAGTTGAAAAGATGCCCGTTTATCAGCCCAATATCCAGGGCCCGAAAAGCAGGAACAAGCATGTGAAAACGCCCAAAATGGGAAAGATAAGAGGAACCGTGAAAATATCCTTTGGCGGAAGATCACCGCGTAATTTAATGATAATCAGTGATGCGTTTACCAAGGTAAATACGAAAAGAATGATCAGCGAAGTCCATTCGACCAGATCATTCAGGGGCACAAATACCGCCGCAACAAGCATCACCGCCGTAATAACAAGCGTGGCATTCAGCGGCACACGTGTATGTGCGTTCACCTTGGCCAAGGATTTGGGAAGCCTTCCCTTTTTGGCAAGCCCATAGACCACGCGCGAGGCCATGATAATTTCAATCACAACACCGTTGATCGTCGCGACGATTGCAATCAACGTTATCCCCAGCGGAGACAGACCCGTTAATTCCTCGAACAGCACACCAATCGGAGCAGTCGATTGGGATAGGCGTTCGATCGGAACGGATTGCACAGCAACAAAAACAACCAAGAAATAGATAACTGTAACCGCAATCAGCGAAATGATAATTGCCAGAGGCATCGTTCGTTTTGGATTATGAGTTTCCTCGACCAAATTGACGACATCATCAAACCCGATGAAAGCGAAAAAGGCGATCAAACTGGCATTAAGAACACCAATGAATGCGGCCGTATCAGTCAGTGATGGAATCGACGTTGGCAGTTGTTTAAGAATAGCGGGGTCATTTGCAAAACCTGCCACAACAATTGCGCCAAGGCCAAGTATTTCAACGACAGTCAATATACCCGCAAACATGACTGAATTTTTCACTTCCATCGATGCAACCGCGCCCATCAAAAGTATAATTATAGCAACAATCACAGTCTGTGGCAGGGGCACAATCGTGGCCATATATCCAGCACTACCCAACCCAATTGCGGCGCCTGCGATGGTTGCAGAGAAAATGATAAGTAGCCCCGTGATCAACGTTAGCCAATTCCACCCAAATCCCGCATCAACATAAACCGCTTCGCCCGCACTTTGTGGAATACGACCAGAGAGTTCCGCAAAGCTCAGCGCACTAAACCCCATAACAAACGCCGCAAACAAAAAGGCAAAGGGCGCGTATTGCCCTGCTTCTTGTGCCGCGACGCCAATAAGAACATAAATTCCGGCACCAATCGTAATCCCCAGCCCATACAAGACCAACAAAGGCAGGCCAACAGCACGGTGTAACGTTGGTGATGGGTCTGTCTGATCGTCGCGGGTAGGAATGTTATCAGTGTCCATGTTCGGTATCAGCCTTGTTGGATGCCCCAATTCTTACCGATTTGTGCGCGCGTGGAATTGACATTCATCAATGAAAGAATGGAACCAATGGACGTGACACCTTGGTGCCTTGATGTTCCTCGAAGGTGTGGGGCGAAATTTTGAACTGGCCGTCGTATTGAGATAAATCAATTAGTGGGCCAGTTTGCGGTTTAACCTTGTCCGCAAAGATACAATCGGGAGAGATACAATGCGACAATCCGCGAAGAGAGCTTTATCGGCTTATGCCATATTGCTGATTGGTGTGTCCGGTTGCGTTCCAGAAGATTTTGCAACAAAAACTGATGCAACTTATGGCCAGCAGTTGTTTGTTGAATCCTGTGCCGCATGCCATGGCGCTGCCGCTGATGGAAATGGCACTGCTGCCTTAGGTTTGGGGATAAAACCACCACGGTTGACCAATCTATCCGCGGCCAACAATGGCATCTTTCCGCGCGACTATGTGATGAGCAAGATTGATGGTTATTCCAAACGGGGACACTCAGGTCAGGTCATGCCAGAATTTGGTGCGGACGACCTTGGCCCCATGGTTCAGATCGAAAGGGATGGCATTTCAACACCCGTTCCCGCAGATTTGGTCGCATTGGCAAACTATGTCGAAAGCATACAAAAATAGATTTGATTGATCCGTTGTGACGACAAACTCCCGGTTTAAGTTTGATCGATGCGCCCTTGTTCAGACAATACTTTTGGTAACATTTCAGGAATATCTTCGGCAATTAATCCAGCGCCGAACATTTGCGCACATTGAAAATGTAAATTCGCGCCAATTGTGGCGGCGTCAAACCCATCAAATCCACGTGCAAGCAAACCGGTGATAAAACCCGCCAAAACATCCCCTGATCCTGCTGTAGCAAGCCAACCTGCATTCTGAAATTCCGATGAAGACACGGTTGCGCAACGCCCACTGGGTGTTGCGACTATTGTTTCGGGTCCTTTGAACAATACAACACAGCCGGCCTTTTGGGCGGCAAAGCGTGCCAACTCTAAACGATTGGTTGTTTTGGCGAATGCCTCTGGGATGTATCGACGCAACTCGCCTTCGTGGGGGGTCATGACCGTTTGGGGATTCGATAACTTGCCCATTTTTGCACCCTGACTGGACAAAAGTGTTATTGCATCTGCATCAATGCACAACGGTGTCTTAAGCGATAAAACCTGCAATAATTTCGTACGCGCTGTGGCACCTAACCCAAGGTTTGGTCCAACGCAGATTGCGGATGGTTTGATTTTTATCAGTCTTTGTAGGAATGCGACTTCGCCACCATAAGGCTTGATCATGACCGCGTTCAGTTGTGCTGCGTGTTCTGCGACTTGATCCGTGGAACAGATCACACTGACAAGCCCAGCGCCAATCCGCAGTGCGCCGCGTGCCGCCAATCGCGCGGCACCACCCTGCCCTGTTGCGCCAGATACAATCACGCCATGGCCATAAAAATATTTGTGATGGTCGCCCGTTTTTTGTAACGCCGTCCATCGGGCGTCGTCCATTGTAAATTCCGGGGCATCATAATGTGGGTCAGTCATGGATCACTCAACATATGCCTTTATTCATAGCCATTGCATGATCATAAAGCGACCCGTCATCCACCACTTGACAGAAATCAATTGTAGCTTGCCCCTACCCCACTAAATTTGGCAAGCTATCAAAAACACGGAAATAAAATGGAAAACGACACTCAGAACGGTGCCCTTTTGCACGCAATCCTAGAAGCGGCCGTTGATGCGATGATCGTGTCGAACGGTGCAGGTCTGATAGTAAACGCCAACCCTGCCGCATGCGACCTGTTCCAATATGACGCATCTGAAATGATCGGCCAAAACGTCAGTATGCTGATGCCCAAAAGAATGGCCGCAAACCATGACGGATATATTTCGCATCACGTTAATACAGGCGAACAGCAGATCATTGGTATCGGTCGCGATGTCGAGGGTCAGCGCAAAGATCAGACTGTTTTCCCACTGCATCTGTCTGTTGGTCACGCACAGGTGGACGGTAAGCCGATGTTTGTCGGAATTTTACATGACTTAACACGCCGTCAAGCAACCCAAGATGCATTGGCACGATCACAGAGGCTGGACGCAATTGGACAGATGACAGGTGGTATCGCGCATGATTTTAACAATCTGCTGACGGTCGTTATTGGCAATCTGGAATTGCTTGAAATGCACGGTGTGAACGACAAACAAGCATCGTTAATCAAAGATGCCTTGGAATCCGCCGAATTAGGTGCAGACCTGACAGAACGCTTGTTGATTTTTGCACGCAAAAGCAACCTAAAGCCAGTCAAGGCAGATTTACGCGAATTGTGCGAAAGTGCGCTGTCGATATTGAAACGCACGTTGGGAGCTAACTTTCGCATTAAGACCAATTTTGACCAAGTACCGAGCCCTGTTGTTGTCGATCCAGTTCAACTTCAATCCGTGCTGATGAATTTGGCATTGAATGCGCGCGATGCGATGGTCGGTAAAGGCGAGATGCTTGTGTCCATTGCCAATATCACCATCGATGATACCTACATGGCACAAGAAACGGATGTAAAACCCGGTAACTATGTCCGCCTTAACGTCAGCGATAATGGTTCAGGAATGAGCATCGAAGCACAGCGGCGCGCATTCGAACCCTTCTTTACGACAAAATCGGACAGTGGTGGCACAGGTCTTGGGTTGGCGATGGTTTATGGTTTTGTGCGTCAATCTGGTGGACATATCACACTGTACAGCGAACTTGGGATTGGCACCAATTTTGGATTATATTTTCCAGCGGCGACTGCATCCGAAACCACACGCAACGCATCCGCACTCAATGATCAAACTCCTGTGCTTCCCCGTGGAAATGGCCAAACTGTTTTGGTGGTAGAAGACAATCCAAAGGTACGCAAATTATCCATACAGCGTATCCAAGACCTTGGATTTAAGACGGCACAAGCCGACAGCGGCGACGCCGCTTATGGCATGCTTAAGGATGGGATTGATGTCGATATATTGTTTTCGGATGTTGTCATGCCAGGAAATCTGAACGGTTATGAATTGGCGACAAAAGTATCCAAGGAATTTCCACATATCAAAATCTTATTGACCACCGGATATGCGGGTGGCGTGCCAAAAACCAGTGTCGAAAATGAAGAAAACTATGATGTTATCCATAAACCATTTCGACAAGCAGATTTAGCGCATAAACTTCAGGCGCTTTACGCGGTTGAATCCGATGGTTGAACGGTCTGAACTTCGCAGGCAAATGTATAACCAATTCCGCGAACCGTTTTAATCAACGTGGGGTCTGATGGGTCGCGTTCAATTTTTTTACGAAGCCGTGCAATCTGATTATCAATGGTGCGATCCAGTGGGCTCCATTCGATGCCACCTGTCAAATCCATCAATTGGTCACGGGACAAAATGCGTTTGGGTCGTTTCAAGAAAATCGTCAGTAATTTAAAATCCCCACTGGTTAATCCACAATCATTACCATCGCGATCAATCAGCTTGAAGGTGTCGGGACTGGCGGTCATTCCATCAAAGAAAAATTGCATGCTCTGCGTTTGGAATTTTTCCGTAACAATTTCAGAACCAATACCGTCGGGTATATTTGGCGCCGCCTCTGTTCGACGCAGGACACTTCTTATCCGTGCGATGACCTCTCGGACGTGAAACGGCTTAGTGATATAATCATCCGCACCAATTTCCAAACCAACCACACGGTCGATCACATCGTCATTTCCCGTAACCATAATAATGGGCACAGCAGATTTTGTGCGGATTTTTCGGGCTAATTCAAGACCATTTTCCGTACCTAAATGAATATCCAACGTAATAAGATTTATTGGCGATGTTTCAATTTGGCGCATAACCTCGGCGGAATTTTCAGCCTCTAAAACAAGATAACCCTCAATCTCCATCACGTTGCGCAACAGGGTTCTTATTTTGGGCTCATCATCGACGACAAGGATCGTTTGTTGCGTCATGATTTGCGTCCTGTGTTTCAATTGAATTTAGATGAATTTTTAATTGATATTGTTCTGCGACCTTACGAACCAAGTGTAGCCCTCATACAAAAAGATACAATAAAATGCATTCGTACGACAACGCAAGATACACAACTCGTCCACGTTAGCCTTAGGTCACACTGGAGTCTATCAACATGTATGTCACAATTCCATCCGAATTTCCGGCAAAACAAAATATTGCCGCACTTGCGAGTTCAGCTCATAGATCAAACGTCTCGCACTTTAAAGCAGGGACATATCTGTACTTCGAACAGGATGATGTGGAATGGCTTTATCAAGTGACATCAGGCGTTTTACGCCTAACACGACTGCTCGAAGATGGACGCCGCCAAGTGATTGCCTTTGGCTATCCTGGTGACATCGTTGGATTTCCATCTGACGGTGTACATCATACGGATTGTGATATTTTGGTTGATGCAACGTTACAACCCTACAGTAAATCCGTGCTGGATTGTGGTGACGGCGACCCCCAACTTCACCAAGCGTTATTACAAGCAGCGTTGCGCGAAATCAGTGCGATGCAAGATCACTTTATGATGCTTGGGCGCAAGTCAGCGTTGGAAAAAGTCTCTTCGTTTCTCTGCGTATTGGCAGAACGTGTTGGCGAAGACTTTGGCGAGTATAAACAACTAAACTTGCCCATGAACCGCGCAGACATCGCAGATTTCCTTGGGTTGACCACCGAGACAGTCAGCCGGACATTAACACAACTACGCAAAAGCAATGTGATAGCGATTGAAAACGTTCACACGATCATCGTTTTACGCCCACCACAGTTGTTTAAGTTATCGCAAGGCGATCATCCGTCAGATTGATAAAAATCAAACGGACGTATGCCGTGTTTGCTAAGCTTAATTGATATTCTGAAAATGAGAATTTGTCCCTCAACTAAGGAAATTTACGATGCGCCCCAAAACAATTTTAGTTTGCCTAACGACGCTTGAACACGCCGATACATTGATGCGCGTGGCCGTTCCATTGGCACGCAAACACAGCGCACATCTGATCGGACTTCATACTTTAGAATCCTTGTTGATCTACCCAAATATCGCAATGCACATTCCAGACCCATCATTCGAAGCATTCAACAACAGCCAAAATACTGTCACAAACCAAATCAAGGATGTTTTCTCACAGCACACAGAAAACGAAAATTTTCATTGCGAGTGCCGCATATTGCCTGCAGGAGCGGTATCAGCCGCAGAACGTATGGTCGAAAGCGCGCGCGCTGCAGATTTGGTGATTATGTCTCAGGAAGATAAAAACACCGACAGGTATGATCAACGTCATGTACAAGTTCAGGTTATCAAAGAATGTGGGCGACCTGTAATCATTGTACCACTTGATTATGAGGGTCCAGAAATCGGTAAAAATGCTGTTCTTGGCTGGAGCGATGCACGTGAAGCTGCACGGGCGGCGCATGATTTAATCTCGGTGGTGGACGGCGATGCCAAACTTACTGTATTGCGGGTTGGTCGAGTTCCTATGGATACATTAAAGGATTTCGACGGGGTCGATATTACGGAAACCTTTGCAAGGCACGGGCTAGACGCAACCCTAGAACACCGCGATCCAGCAGGCGCTGATATTGCAGACGTTCTTAGTCAAGTTGCATTTGAAAAGGGTGCCGATCTTATTATCAGCGGGGCATTTGGTCATTCTAGGGTTTATGATTTTGTGATCGGAGCAACGACACATGCATTGCTCAAAAAATCAAAGCTACCGGTGATGTTCAGCAAGTAAAACGGGTGGATCAAATGGCGATATCTGACCAAATCGGTAAATGATCAGAGGCGATCCGCGCCAGATCATTTTCCGCAACACCAGCATTTCGCAACGTGACACCCCTGCTTAACGCAAATCTATCAAGTGCGGCCACCGGACGGCGTGCGTGGAATGTCCGCCCTGGCGCATGAATTTCAAATTGCGCGGCCAAAGGCTCAAGCCCTTTGTGGGATGACCATTCGTTAAAATCACCTGCGATTATGGTATTTTTATCTGGATCACTGGCATCGCAAATTGCTTGTAACTGCATTTGGCGATCACGACGCAACAATCCCAGATGCGTCGCGATCACGCTCACACCATCACCCAATGCAACATCAAGACGCACCGCACCGCGTGGTTCCAACCCCGGCAGATCTAAACGCCTAATTCCATCGATTTTTATCCCGCCTCGGACCAAAACCGCGTTACCATGCCAACCCAAGCTCATGTCATTGTCAGCAACCTCAACAAGATTGAAATCCGTCTCGGACGCAATCAAATCACGCGCGATTGCGGGCATACGAATTCCCAAACGTTTATCCGCTTCTTGTAAGACAACAATGTCGGCGTTCAATTGGTTTATCACCTGCAATGTTCGTTCAGGGCGCCGCTTTTGGTCAAGGCCACGCGCCTTGCGGACATTGTAACTGGCAATTCTGATTATTGTATCGCTCATGTATGATATATAGGCATTATAGGACAGGATTTGAAGGCAATGAAAGGTATGATCAAATGAAATTGATTAAGGACGCGGGCCCAACCATGCTCACTATTTGGGCGCTTTTATTGCTGACGGCGCTTGTCTCTCTTGGTTTGGCGCGTTGGTCGCTTGCTTTCGTCAGCGTTGCAACACTTGGCCTGTCGCTTGTGCCGCCATTGTTGGCGTCGCGTTGGTCGTTGACCCTGCCCGTTCCGTTCCTATTTGCCACCACCCTGTTTTTATTTGGTTCGATCTTCCTTGGCGAAGCGTTTAATTTTTACGAACGTCTTTGGTGGTGGGATTTGGCGCTACACGGTTTTTCGGCGATCGGATTTGGGCTTACTGGCTTTCTATTTATCTTTATGCTGTTCGATGGTGATCGTTTTGCCGCCCCGCCATCAGCCATCGCCTTTATAACATTTTGTGTTGCAATGACCGTGGGTGCCACGTGGGAAATTTTCGAGTATTTGATGGATCAAGGTTTTGGTTTGGATATGCAAAATTCCAGTTTGGATGATACAATGGGCGATTTGATGATCGATGCGGTTGGCAGTGTAATCGCCAGTGTCACAGGCTATGTCTACCTTGTCCGCAATTCGGCGGGGCTTTTGGGGCGCAGGTTGTCCGAATTTATCGACCTCAATCGACGGCTGTATCGAAAGTCCAAGGATCGCTTTCGAAAATAGAGACGTTAAAGCACGGCGAATTTTGACGAAACTCAATCCCTAAATCGGTTCATGTCTGGCTAATCTACGCAAAATTCCTTCGCGCTCTTCCAGCAGATCAATCACCATTGCAACACCGGCGGTATTAATACCCAGATCGCGGTTCAATCGACGTGCCTTTTTCGCACGCACAATGTTGATTCCAGCAAAGTGCCACTTCGACGTCGTCGTCCCTTGAGGTTCAATAACACCGTACTCGACCAGCTCAATAATCCACGTTTCGTCCGCTTGGCAAAACCGACACAAATCTTGCAACGACAGTGTGTCAACGACACCGTGGTCTGCGGCTGCTTTTTTCATATTCCTATCCTCCTAGATGGGCGCGGGGATCAAAGGGCATATCTTTTGCCATTTTCTCAAAGAATGCGCGCGCTTCGTTTGTTGATACTTTCGGATTCACGATTTTAAGCCTTGCGTAAATATTACCAGCAGGCGTTCCAGGTAATCCTTTGCCCTTAAGTCGTAGTTTTTGCCCACTACGTGCATTTTCTGGAATACGCAGATCAACCTTGCCATCGGGAGTCGGCATTACAACATGCCCGCCCAGCGCCGCTTCCCACGGCGTAATTGGCAAATCAAGATGCAAATCTTTGCCATCAAGACGATAGATTGGATGCAGCGCAAAGGAAATTTCCAGAAACAAATCCCCCGCCGAACCACCACCCAAGGATGGCGCACCTTGCCCTGCAAGGCGAATATGTTGACCCTCAATAATCCCTTTGGGGATGGTCACGGAAATTTGGCGCTCTTGCATGCTGACGTTACCATCGCTGCCCACCACCGGCATTCGCAGGCTTAGCTTGTGCTTTTTCCCATTAAAGGCGTCTTCGACATTCAGTTGAACACGCGCATGGCTGTCTGAGCCGCGACTTGCATGCATATGCTGTTCTTGCCCCTGGCCACGGCGAAATAGCGTTTCAAAGAAATCACTGAATGCCTCTTGGTCACGTGGATCGCCGCCGGAAAACTGGAAATTATTGTCCCAATTTGGCGGTGGTTGATAGCGGCCGTTACCGGTTGGTGGCTCTTTACCCAATTGATCATAGGCCGCGCGTTTCTCTGGGTCTTTAAGAACCTCATACGCTTCGTTCACATTTTTAAATTTGGCCTCTGCATCCGTATCTTTATTGACGTCAGGGTGGTATTTCCGCGCAGCTTTACGGTACGCACGTTTGATCGCGTCTGCGTCCGCATCAGATTTCACCCCAAGCGTTTTATAATAATCTTGAAATTCCATAATCGTATTTCCGCAATTTACATGTGCTGAGTTTCACACATTTCTATTCGCAATCTTTGATCCATGTCATTTGACTGAACTTTGCATTGTGTCAGTGTGAATCAAATCAAATAACGTTACTTTTGAAGTAATTTAAATTTTCTGAACCCCGCGCTGAAAGGCCTTCCATGACGTCCCACGCGCCAAATAATTCGCCACCACTACCGCTCGAGGACACTGGTTTTACCAAGAAAGCCCCAAAGCGCGTGCGCCGCTCGCGGCTGTTATTGGTTCCATTTTTTTTGGCCACGCTCTTCTCGGGTGCGGTCATCGGCATGTATTTTCAGCCACCTGGCTTACGGGTGTTCTTTAGTATTACAGGGCTACAACCTGGCGCGGGCACCGACACCCCCATTGCAGTCGCCATGCAACAGGTGGCTACACAACAACAGGTCGCCGTGGTCAGCGAAGGTGATGTTGTATCCTTGGGTCGGATTATTCCCAAGGGCGATGTGATCAGCGTGGCCACGCCGTCGGGTGCGGGTGATGCGCGAATTGCGGAATTACGGGTATCTGTTGGCGCGCAGGTGCAATCAGGATCCATTTTGGCCGTTCTGGACAATCTGCCACAATTAGAAAGCACGGTCGTCTCGGCACAGGCTGCAGTGCGTGTCCGCGAAGCAGGCCTTGCGCAAACCCGCGCTGCCAATGCCGCCAGCCTGGCAGAGGCGCAGGCATCACTGGAACGCGCCGAAGCAACCGCAACGGTTACACAACAGGAACGCGAACGCATTACAACCCTGTTCGAGAGGGGCGTTGCCACCCGCGCAGCGATCGATCAGATTGCCGCGCGCACAATTGAAACCGGCCGAGACGTCGAACGCGCACTGGCAACCCTTTCGCGATATGATACGGAATCTGAAACTGTTCAGGCCGATATTGCCGTTGCCCAAGCAAATTTAAACGCCGCCCACGCTGAACACGAACGTGCACAACAGGATTTGGAACGCGCCTATGTTCGCGCGCCCCAAACTGGCAAGGTTCTTACGATCAACATTCGGCCAGGCGAACGCCCCGGCGCAATTGGGATTATCGACCTTGGTGACACATCACAGATGACCGTCGAAGCAGAAGTATATCAAACGATGATTGGGCGTGTGATCATTGGCGATCCCGCCACGATCAGCGCAGACGCCCTATCCCAAGACCTAAGCGGGGTTGTTTCCGCTGTCGGGCTGGCGATAGGGCGTCAATCGATCACCTCTGACGATCCTGCGGCCAACACGGATGCGCGAGTCGTCGATGTGATCATCACCCTCGATAAGGCTTCTTCGGACATTGCCGCCCCATTTACCAACCTCGAAGTGATTGTGCGGATTGACGCCGGCCGAACAGAATGAGTTGGTTGATAAGCCTTGTGTTTGGGCGGCTGCCAATTGGTTGGCTGCAACTGACCCACAACCGTGGGCGGTTTATTGCGGCCGTTTCAGGTGTGGCTTTTGCCAATCTTCTTGTTTTTATGCAACTTGGCATCATGGGGGCACTTAACGACTCGACTGTCGCGCCATATTCATTGTTGAATGCCGATATCATTCTGTCATCTGAGGACGGAAATACCCTAACTGACAGCGGCCATATTCCCCGCGTGCGTATGTTCCAAGCACTGAGCGTTGCAGGCGTAGCCCAGTCGGCGCCACTTTTTATCGGTAATCTACCCTTCACACTGGACGATGGTTCAACCGTGTCTTTGCTAAATTTCGGCGTCGATACTGCAAAGCCAAATTTCGCGTCTTCCAGTTTGACGGGATCATTAAGATCGCTCAATGTCGAAAACACGGCCTTGCTTGACCAAGGCACGCGGGGCATGCCACGAACCGTGATCGATGATCTTACAAGCGGGGGGAAATTTAGTTTCGAGACAGGCGGCAATACCCTGACAGTCGTTGGCACAATGGAAGTTGGTGGAGGGTTTTTGGCCGACGGAATGATGATGATGTCGGATCAAACATTTTTACGCTTTTTTCCAAAACGCAGCAGTCGGGCACCAAATCACATTCTTATTCAAACCGAAGTTGGCGTTGCAACAGATGTCGTTGTCGCGCGCCTGCAAAACGCCCTGCCCGCAGGGAATATCAAAATTCAAAGCATGAAAGACGCCGCTGCAAATGATCTGATCTATATGTCGACCAAACGCCCGACAGGTATTATTTTCGGCTTTGGTGTTTTCATGGGGGTATTGGTTGGATTGGTCATTGTTTATCAGGTGTTGTCGACCGATGTAGCCGATCATTTGCGCGAATATGCAACCTTCAAGGCCATGGGATTTGGGCAGCAATTCTTTCTTGGGATTGTATTAGAAGAAGCCATAATTCTGGGAATCTTTGGTTTTATTCCAGGGTTTATTGTGTCGATGGGGCTTTATGCTGGGCTTGTGTCAATCACTGGCCTGCCCGTTATGATGAGCGCCAGTCGGGCGATTATGGTTTTTCTGGGAACAATTGTTGCGTGTAGCGCGTCAGGCGCGATTGCCACACGGCGGCTCGCTCAAGCAGATCCAGCGGATTTATTTTGATGGAAAATGTGCCGATCAAAGTTGCCAGCCTCAACCATTATTTTGGTACTGGCGAAGCACGAAAACAAGCCATTTTCGATATAGACCTCAGCGTTGCAGCGGGTGGTTTGACTGTTCTTGTGGGGCCATCTGGTTCTGGCAAAACAACCCTTTTGACACTGATCGGATGCTTGCGCGAAGTGCAAGAAGGCAGTGTGCGCGTCCTCAATCAAGAAGTATATGGCGCCAACGAGGCGGTGCTTGTGGGTCTTAGACGACGACTTGGGTTCATTTTTCAGGCGCACAACCTGCACGAAAGCCTGACCGCGACACAGAATGTTTTAATGGGCCTTCAGGTGCAAGGGGCAGGAAATGAGTTAAAGGCACGTGTAGCAACGCACCATATCTTGGATATTTTAGGTCTATCCGATCGGCGCGATTACCTGCCTGGAAACCTGTCTGGCGGTCAAAAACAACGTGTTGCGGTTGCGCGGGCATTGATTTCTAACCCAGAGGTTGTCTTGGCCGACGAGCCAACAGCGGCGCTGGACAAAGAGTCTGGGCATACGGTTGTCAAACTGCTCAAGGCACTTGGCGCTGCTCGGGGAACGACAACAGTAATGGTCACACACGATCCACGCATCCTAGAGATGGCTGATCGGATCATAACATTAGAGGATGGCCGGATCGTGGCCGACGAATTGAGTTAACGGCATCGTGGCATAAAATTATTTACGACACTTTTGGGACAGCGTTGAGATAATCCCAATACCTGTCAAATGTATGAAGCATTCATCACAAAGCAGGACAATTGCACCGCAATGTTGTAGGGAAATTTGACAATGATTGATTCCAGAAAAAAGTAAACTTAGCGGCAGATAGATAGTGATCGACGACACTGATGTCGCAGGACGCACAGCACTTCACAGGCTCATCTTGGTTCAATATACGCGATCCACACGGGTCTGATTTATCGACCACGGTCGTCTATCCGTCGGTGTAACTTGGCAATTCTGTCAGCGCGTTTCGCAACGCATCTCCCCACCCTGTTGACAGCGCCCGATAATATGAATCATCGGCATTTATGCGTGGCTTATTGCTAATCTTGAAGCTGTCTTTGTCATAGGTTTGAAGGTCAATCGGCAGGCCAACAGACAGGTTTGCTTTGATTGTTGAATCGAAAGAGACAATCAGAAGTTTGATGGCATCCTCGAATGTCATCGCTGGATCATAGGCGCGCACAAGGATCGGTTTGCCGTACTTTGCCTCTCCTATCTGAAAAAACGGATTGTCGTCGGTAATTTCAATAAAATTACCTTCGGGGTAGATCATAAACAATGTTGGCGCGCCGCCTTTGATTTGGCCGCCCAAAATGACGGATGCTTTGAATTTAGACGACGCCTCTTGCCCTTCAGGTTTACTGTCCCTGATCACTTCGCGCAGTGTCTCGCCAACTAGTCGTGCAACCTGAAACATTGTTGGCAGCTCAAGAATGGTCGGGTTACGATCGGCCGTCACTTTGGATCGCTCGTCCAGCAAACTTATAAGCGATTGCGTGGTTGCAAGATTTCCCGCTGTCATAACGGTGATTACCCGCTCGCCAGGTACATCCCATGAGAACATTTTTTTCGTGACCGAAAAATTATCAACCCCTGCATTGGTGCGGGTGTCCGACATAAAAACCAACCCCTTGTTCAGGCGAAGTCCAATGCAATAAGTCATAGTAGCGATCCAGTGCAGGCAGTTAAAACGTAACAGTTCAGATGTATCTATTGCTGAATTTGCAGTGATACAATCATTGATTCATTTGCCGACCCTAACCGCGTCCCAATGATTGGTGCCGCATCACGAGAATCCAACCCTGTGGCGACCCGCACATAGCGTTCATCGGGCGAGATGCCGTTTGATACATCAAACCCAACCCAGCCAAGGCCGTCGATATGCGCCTCGGCCCAAGCGTGACTTGCGTCTTGGTCAACTCTGTCGTCCATCATTAGATATCCACTGACGTACCGCGCCGGTATACTGGCGACGCGCGCGGCTGAAACGAAGATCTGTGCGTGGTCTTGGCAAACACCGCCGCCGCCAATCAATGCTTCTTCTGCCGTTGTTCCAGCGAACGTATTCGCCTGGCCATAAGGAACCGCCTCTAAGATTGCCTTTGAAAGGGTGTGCAAGGCACTCAATGTATCACTCTCGCCACGGATATCCTTGGCCAGTTGGCGAATGCCTTTGCCAGCTTTGGTACGCGGCGTGGATTGTGCAAAATGCCACAAAGGGGCAGTGCCATAAATCTTACCAAACACCCCGTCCTGCGAGTGCGTTTCAACCTCTCCACTGACCTCGACGACCACCTCGGTGGCACCTTGTTCCGCTTGCACAAGCAAAGTGTGGTTTTGATACTGATCCAAAAATGACAACTCTTCAACGCCGCCTGTAATCGCAACGTTCCAATTCAATACTGTTTGATGTTTTGTGGTCATCGGCGTCAGGCGCACTTGTTGTAAACTATACAAAACGGGTGCATCGTATGCGTATTTGGTCGTATGCGAGATTTGTAGTTTCATAATGTTGATGCCTAACTGATGAACCTATAATCTTGTTCGATTTGTTGCCCGATGGCGTTATTCTCTCTGATGAAGGTATTGATGAATTGATGTAATCCTTCTTCAAAGATCGTTTCGATTGTGTGACGCCGCAACTTGTCGCGTTGGGCATCAATCAGATCATGACACGGCATGCGCGTCCCATAATCCTTAGCAAGAAAATTTAAATTGGCTCCCAATGATTTACTGCAATACGACAATGACCGTGGGAAACGGGGATCAAGGATCAAAAATTCAGCGACGCTTGCCGGTGATTTTTCATCATTATAAAGCCAGCGGAATGAGCGGTGTGCAGAGACCGATCGCAAAATAGTTTCCCATTGCACATTATCTAGAGCAGACCCAACAAAGCTTGCCGTGGGCAACAGTGTAAAATATTTCACGTCAATAATCCGCGCAGTATTATCCGCCCGCTCCAACGCCGTACCAATTTGGGTGAAATCATAATTATCATTGCGCATCATCGTTCCGTGTAACGCTCCGCGCACCAATGCATTGTTACGCCGAATTTCACCCAGGATTGCAGGGAGTTCGGTTTCTTTGACGGGCTTTTTCAACGCAATTTTCAGCCCCATCCAACTTTCGTTCACGGCTTCCCACACCTCGGTCGTCAGCGCGATACGAACCATCCGCGCATTCAAACGTGCGTTTTCAATGGCCGAGATGACACTTGATGGATTTGATGGGTCGCGCAATAAAAAATCTACCACGTTCGCCGCCGAATAACTGTCGTGCTTTTTGTCATAACTTGTGCGCACCCCTGCCGTGGTGACAACTGATTTCCATTCCGAAACGGGATCACTAGAGCGGGTCAAGGCAATGCGAAATCCTGCTTCGACCAGACGCGCGGTATTTTCGCTGCGCTCAAGAAAACGGAACATCCAATACAATCCACCTGCGGTTTTTCCGAGCATTATCTAGTCCTCCAAAACCCAAGTGTCTTTCGTCCCGCCACCTTGGCTGGAATTGACAACCAAAGAGCCTGCTTTCAACGCCACACGTGTCAGGCCACCCGGTGTTATTCGCATGTCATTTGGCGACACCAATGCGAATGGGCGTAGATCGACATGGCGTGGCGCAAGTTCCTTCTTTTTAAAGATCGGCACCGTCGACAAGGACAGGGTTGGTTGTGCGATGTAATTTGATGGGTTCGAACTAAGTTTTGCCGCAAAATCAACAAGCTCTCTCTTGGACGCCGCAGGACCAACAAGCATCCCATAACCACCGGACCCATGTACCTCTTTTACAACCAAGTCTGCCAAATTTTCCAAAACATATTTCAGAGAATCTTGCTCTGAACAACGCCACGTTTGAACGTTATTAAGGATCGCCTTTTCTCCAGTATAAAAAGCGATAATATCAGGCATATAAGAATAAATTGCCTTGTCGTCCGCAATTCCAGTCCCCGGCGCATTGGCAATTGTGATATTGCCAGCGCGATATACATCCATGATGCCCGGTACACCAAGCATCGATTCAGGTTTGAAGTTTAGGGGGTCAAGATATTCATCATCAACACGGCGATACAGGACATCAATCACCTTATAACCCTCTGTCGTACGCATGGCGATGTGACCATCGACAACGCGCAGATCATGACCTTCGACCAGTTCGACACCCATATGATCTGCTAAAAACGAATGCTCAAAATAAGCAGAGTTATGAATGCCGGGTGTAAGGATCGCAACAGTTGGCTTACCAGCGCACCCCTTGGGTGCACAAGCCGCAAGCGAGCGGCGCAGGTTTTTGGGATAATCACTGACAGGTTGCACTTTGATCTGGCTGAATAGTTCTGGAAACATGTGCAACATCGTCTCGCGGTTTTCCAACATATAGGAAACACCCGACGGGGTACGTGCATTATCTTCCAACACGAAAAAATCGTCTTCGCCTGTGCGTACAATATCCGTACCCACAATATGCGTATAAACATTTCCAGGAGGCGTGAAGCCAATCATTTGAGGCAAGAACGCCACATTGCGCGAAATCAATTCCACAGGCACGATCCCCGCGCGCAAAATTTCCTGTCGATGATAGATGTCATGCAAGAAAGCATTGATCGCACGTACGCGCTGTTCAATCCCTTTGGACAGCTTTGTCCATTCACGGTTTGCAATGATACGCGGTACCAAATCAAACGGAATTAATCGCTCTTGGGCGGCCGCCTGACCGTAGACATTAAAGGTGATACCAGTGCGGCGAAAAAATGCTTCGGCTTCTTTTGATTTTTTTGTCAGACGTGCAGGGTCTTCTTGTGAAAACCATTTTTGATATTCGGCATATGGTGCGCGAACATCATCCATCCCCAACAGCATCTCGTCGAAATGTTGTCGTTCTGCAGATGGATGTTTTGTCGTCATACAGTAAGGCTAGCTTTAATAATTGGTATGTGCAACGGCGTTTATCCTTGGCCAGATTATTCCACAAGCACGACGTTAACGCTCTGCTTTTTCAATTCCATTGCCCCATACGATGTCATAAACGAAACATCCGCCGCATCACGCCCCACACCAATGCGAACGATTTCCGATGCCTTAGCCATTCCTGTGGGGTCAATCAAATGCCATTGACCATCCAAATAAACTTCGACCACGGCATGGAAATCTTGGGGGACAACATGCGCGGCATATGCACTTACGATCCGAGCAGGAATACCAACCACACGCGCCATGGCGATCAAGACATGTGCATAATCACGGCACACACCCGCGCGCGCCGCGAACGTTTCTGTTGCTGTCGTCGATCCCATGCTGGCGCCATTATCATAGGTAAAATTAGCCTCGATCCAATTGGACATCGCTTGGATCAATGCACCCCCAGAAAGGTGCTGAAATTGCGCCGCCGTAGTCGCCAGGAAATCCTCTGGAAAGCAATACCGCGACGGCATCAAGAATTTGGTGATCTCGCTTGGAACTGATGACAATGGTGTTGCGTTCAGGCGATCGAATACCACGGTTGGTCTGTCGACACGGACTTGGGTTTGATACGCACAATCGAACATGCCCATGACGCGCCCCCATCGCCGTTTGCCAATTTTTTCTTCGCCGTCAATTATCCGCCATTCAATATCGGGATCAGCGGTGAATTGGGTGTCGCGACAAACCTGTGTCGCATCGTCCAACGCTTCGATCTGCAACAAAAGATCACACGGTTTTGCCGCGAAATAGACCAAGTGCGTTTTAATGGAGATCAGCAAGATTTAACCTAACTCTGTAGATTGTATTGGGCACCATTTCATCAAGGTGCACAGTTGTCGATGGCATTGTTAGATTAGTTTCAAGCCAGCGTACAAATTTGGAACTGCCAGGTTTGCCAAAAATGCACCACGACCCCATCACCCCTTACGCTGAAACCCAATCATGACCAATGCAAGCAAGGACGAACCAATCATCAACAACAATGATACTGCGTTTAAAACCGGCGTCGAACCTTCCTTGAGGCGATCAAACATTGTGATCGTTAGCGGTGCATCAGACCCAACCAACATCAGCGTTGTATTGAAATTTTCAAAGCTCATCAAAAACGCTACAACAAAGGCGCCAATTAATGCAGGTGCCAAGTAAGGAATTGTAATGGTTCGAATGGCGGTCAAACGCGTTGCGCCCAGATTAAGCGCAGCCTCCTCTAGGGTGCCATCAAATTTCTTTAGACGTGCGGCAATCACCAAAGTAGCGATTGTGGTGATGAACGAAAACTGCCCCAAAACAACCAACATCAAACCGGGGCGTAAGGCTTCGATGTCCCACCCAAAACTGTCTTCGACACCGTTTGCCACATTGCTGGAAAATACCAAGATGGAGATACCAAGCACAATTCCCGGGATTACCAACGGCATCAGCATCAGAACGTACAAGATACCTTTCATGCGAAAATCATAACGGTTGAACAAGAAGGCATTGCACGTCCCAACGGCCACGGACAACGTTGATACACCAACAGCAATATAAAGAGATGTACCGATTGAACGCATGATCGAACGCTCGTTAAATACCCCAAGTTTTGGCCGCTCTGTGCCAAAGAACCAATCCCACGTGAACCCTTTCCAAGGCAGGGATGGGAACAGGCTGTCGTTAAATGCAAACACCGTCACCACCAACAGCGGCAATGCCAAATATATGAAGAACACCATGATGTAAGTGTTGTAGATAACACGCACATAACGAGGTTGAGGAACGGAAGGTATCATACTGTTATCCCATCGTTTTTTCTAATGTTTGGCCACTAAGTCGAAGGGCAAGCCAAACAATAAAGGAAGAAAGACCCAGCAACAAGAAACCGAACGAGGCACCCAATTCCCAATTGAAGCGCACGATAAATTGGGAATAAATTAGTTCAGTAAACCACAGGCTGTCCTTGCCACCCAACATTGTTGGCGTCAGGTAATTTCCCAACGACAACATAAACACAACAATGCTACCGGACACGATCCCCGGCACGGCGTGCGGAATAATAATTTCGCGTAAAACGGCAAACCCGTTACCGCCCAAATCATACCCTGCTTCAACAACACTATCATCCAAACTCTCAAGGGTTGTAACCAAAGGCACCACCATAAACAGCATCGATGTATAAATCAGACCGATCATCATCGCCGTATCATTATACAGCATCTCAACTGGCCCAGAGGCCACACCAGTCCATTGCAAAAAGTTGCTAATCACACCGGTTTCACGCAACAAGATAATCCATCCAAAAGTACGCACCAATTCCGATACCCAAAATGGAACCAGACACAACAAAAACAACGATGATTGTAACCGCCCCTTGGCAATTTTCGCAATATAATAGCTGACGGGGAATGCGATCAGCAGGGTCAATCCCGTGGCCAAAATCGACATCATCGCGGTGCGCACGAACGTCACCAGATACAGAGGCTCTTTGAAAAAGACCAAATAATTTGCGGGGCTGGTTTCATATTTACCAACACCAACGCGCTCTTTTATCGAGATTAAAAACATATCGATGTGCGGTATGATAATCAGCAACGTCAGCCACAATAATAACGGCGTCAGCAACAGATAGAACCCAAGTCTAGCCTGGCTGGACATTATTTAGGCCCCTTCATGAAGCAGCTTGATTTTTCTATACTCCACCCGATGTTAACGGCTTGGCCACGTTGCAAATTACTAAAAACTCCCGATTGCGGCAACGAGACATCAATTTCGCCACCCGATGCGTCATCGCGCACCAAAATGCGGCTGTTGGCGCCGTTAAATAGGATGCTGGAAACTGTACCGCTGACATGGTTTTCAAATGTCTTTAATGCAGCTTTGGATTTGGCAATTTCTATTGCCTCTGGGCGGACAAAAATTTCGGCTTTGTCGCCTTTTTTCAAAACCAAGCCATGGGGCACTGCACGCAATGAAACACCGTTTTCCGTGCGAAGTTGGACCGCACTACCGCTGACTTTCTCGACGGTACCGCTCCAACGATTGCTGTCGCCGACGAACCCTGCAACGAAGGGTGTTTCAGGTTGATAATACAATTCTTGGGGCGTGCCGATTTGCTCAAATTTACCTTGGTTCATAACGGCAATCTGATCCGACATTACCAGGGCTTCGGATTGGTCATGTGTAATATAAACAAATGTGGTGTCAAAGGCTTCTTGCATCGCCTTTAGTTCGACCTTCATACGTTCGCGCAATTTTAAATCTAACGCGCCCAGTGGTTCGTCCAACAGCAAAACATCAGGTTCCAAAACCATGCACCGCGCAATGGCCACCCGTTGTTTTTGCCCGCCTGACAATTGATCGATTTTACGCGCCCCAATTCCCGGCAACCCAATACGTTCCAACGCATCTTCAACCTTGGGTGCTATCTCTGATTTATGCAGCCCGTTGCGACGCAAACCATATCCAATATTATCGGCAATATTCATCATTGGAAACAATGCCAAATGTTGAAAAACCATATTCACCGCACGTTTGTTTGGCGCCACATCCAACACAGAACGGCCTTTGATATTTATATCGCCCCGCGTTGGATCCAAGAACCCCGCGATCATCCGCATAATCGTGGTTTTACCACAACCAGATGGGCCAAGGATGGAAAAGAAAGAGCCGGGTGCCACATCAAATGAAACATCGTCCACAGCCACGGTTTCATCAAATTGCTTTGTCAGCGAAATACATTCTAAGTCTGGGGTCATGCCTGTGGGCCTTCGTCAAATAAAAAACGGCTCCAATATTGGAGCCGTTTAAGGGGTGTATTTACTTAGCAGCTTTTACGCGATCAAGGGCAGCGCCTTCGATCATTTCAAGGCCAGCAGGTACAGGTGGGTACCATTTAATGTTGTCTACATCAGCTTGTGGAAAGCTGGCTTGGTATTTTGCTTTCAGATCAGCAGATGCAAACTCGTCTGCGCCTTGTGATGCGGTAAAGTTACCTGCTTCGGCTGTGATCATTGCGGCGATTTCTGGCTGCATAACAAAGTTGATCCACGCATAAGCGGCTTCATCAGCTTTGCCTTTCTTGGGCAAAACAAACGTATCGATCCAACCCAAAGCACCCGCTTTAGGTGCGACAAATGTCATGTTTGGCATGTCAGAGTTTAGTTTCCATCCGCCTGTATCCCAAGCCATGGAGGCAACAACTTCGCCAGAGCGCAACAAGCCCATCAATTCGTCACCGCCACCCCAATATGCTTTCACATTTGGTTTACAGTCGATCAACTTGGCCTCTACTTGGTCGATGATTTTTGCATATGCGGCTTCGTCACCGTATGCGGCAAACGGATCTAGACCCATTGCAAATGCAAAACCAATCAGGGTTGGGCGTTTCAAACGATAGGAAACTTTGCCAGCAAATTCTGCATTACAAAGATCTGTGTAATCTTTCACGCCCGCAGCCATTGTTGTGTCTAAAACCAGACCACTGGTACCCCAAACATGCGGCACGCCATAAACAGCGCCATCAACCGTTGTGTTCGCTTTTGTCGCGTCCAACATTGATGTAATAAATTGACTGCTGTCGATCTGTGATAAATCCATCGGCTTATAGATGCCAAACTCGGCTTGTGGGCCTGCGATGCGATCTTGGCTTGGCTGCGCCAAATCAAAGCCGCCGCCGCCTGTTGCGCGAAGTTTTGCAACCATCTCTTCGTTATTTGATTTTGTCACTTTTACAGTGTGACCAGACTCGGCTTCAAACTTTGCAATCACGCTATCAGGTGCGTATCCACCCCAAGTCAAAAGCCGTAATGTATCCGCCTGCGCAGCGCCCGAAAGTCCGATGGCTGCCGCAAGAGCAAAGGAAATTGTTGTCGATTTCGTCATAGTATTTACCTTTTGTTAAACACGAAACGATCACAAATATTAAACGGATTATACCGCTCAACATTCAAAACCGCCTGTGTGGTTGCTTAAAATAAGAATTAACATCCATAAATGCCGCTTCTTAGTATTCTCCCAGTTATGCTATACAGATAAGCCTCAAAAAGCGCTTTGATATTTTGCCATTCCCCGATGACAGGGTTTTTGGCAGCGCTTGATTCTTCTCTGCATATTTGGATATTGGACTTGCTGGCATTATAAGTCCAGTAGGTGTTTTGAACATTTTTTAATCAGCATTAAAACGCGGAAACAGAATCAGTTTAAGACGCACAAGCTGAGCATGTTCGAGCAAATCGGCACAGCGCTGATTGTCAGTTGAAAATATCCGAGCGTGCCTTGTAACCGCCGCAATTTCGTCTGACCGATGCATATGCGCATGACAGCTTTGTTGTTTAGTGGGTTTATCGTGCCTTTTTGCATGCTAGGATAACAACAGAAACGACAAGGATTCTGACATGAATATCGGGTTTATCGGTCTGGGAAATATGGGTGCGCCAATGGCCGCCAATTTGGCGAGTGCAGGTCACGACGTTAAAGGTTTCGATGTGGCAGGCGGTTTGGCACAGAGTGTCCATATGGTGGACAGTGCCACATTGGCGGTTTCGGGCGCGGATGTGGTGATCACGATGCTGCCAAATGGTGACATCGTACGCAGTGTCGCTGATCAAATTTTACCGTCGATGAAATTTGGCGCGGTTCATATAGATTGTTCAACCATTGATGTAGGCTCTGCACGCGCAGTTGCGGTGCAAGCACAATTGGCGGGTATTTTATCGGTGGATGCACCCGTATCGGGCGGCATTGGTGGCGCGGCGGCGGGCACCCTGACATTCATGGCAGGTGGATCCCAAGATGCCTATGATTTGGCCGAACCACTGTTTGAAATCATGGGGCAAAAAGCTGTGCATTGCGGTGCATCTGGTGCCGGTCAGGCCGCGAAAATTTGCAACAATATGATCCTTGGCATTACCATGATTGGCACGTGCGAGGCATTTGCATTGGCAGATAAATTGGGATTGGATCGTCAAAAAATGTTTGACGTTGTCAGCACTTCGTCCGGTTACTCATGGTCGATGAATGCCTATTGCCCTGCCCCAGGTGTTGGCCCCAACAGCCCAGCCGACAATGATTACAAACCCGGCTTTGCGGCCGAATTAATGCTCAAGGATTTGCGTCTGTCACAACAGGCAGCAGATGCGAGCGACGCGGCAACACCCCTAGGACAGGCGGCAACCGCATTGTACGAACAATTCGTAGAAAACGAAGACGGCCGTGGGCGTGATTTTTCCGCCATGTTGCCGCGCTTTGAAAAAAAGAAAAGGGGCAGATAATGCCAGAAACATTAAAAATCACCCGCGAAGGCCGCGTTCTAAAGGTCGAAATCAACCGCCCCGCACAGATGAATGCACTGAACGCACAGGTGTTGGCGGACGTTATGGAACATGTTGTTCCACTGGATTCCGATCCCGATTTGGCCTGTATCGTGCTGACTGGTAACGACAAGGCATTCGCTGCAGGCGCGGACATCAAAGAGATGTCTGACAAAACCACCAATGATATGGCGCGTGATCGTTATTTTGCCGATTGGGAAATCTTTGCCAATATGAAAACCCCCAAAATTGCCGCCGTAAATGGTTACGCTTTGGGTGGCGGATGCGAGGTTGCCATGATGTGCGATTTTATCGTTGCAGGTGAAAGCGCACAGTTTGGACAGCCTGAAATCAAGCTGGGCGTGATTGCAGGCATTGGCGGCACGCAACGTATGACAAAACTGATTGGGCGTGCGAAATCAATGGATATGCATCTGACAGGTCGAATGATGGACGCCCCCGAGGCATTGTCCAGCGGGTTAGTCGCGCGGGTTTTTCCCGATGATGAACTGGTGGATCAGGCCATGAAAATCGCGACAATCATTGCACGCTATTCCAAACCCGCCTTGGGTATGGCCATTGATGCAGTTCACAAGGGCGATGATTTACCGCTGGCTGAGGGTTTGAAATATGAGCGCGATTTATTTTACGCACTGTTTGATACCAACGATCAAAAAGAAGGCATGGCCGCCTTTGTCGAAAAAAGAAAACCCGCATTCAAGGGATCTTGAACACGAGTTTTCAAACCTAATCTACTTTGCACCCAAGCGTGATTTTAACGGTTCATGCGGTTGGAGATCAACTCTTCTACGACTTCTGGTTCTGCCAACGTCGATGTATCACCCAGTGATCCATAATCATTTTCGGCAACTTTGCGCAGGATCCGGCGCATGATTTTTCCTGAACGGGTTTTGGGTAAACCAGGGGCCCATTGCATGTAATCGGGGCTGGCGATGGGGCCGATTTGTTGACGTACCCATCCGCGCAATTCGGTGCGCAATTCCTCGGTGTATTCCACACCCGCATTCAGCGTGACATAACAATAAATGCCCTGCCCTTTGATATCATGCGGGTAACCAACGACCGCCGCTTCGGCCACATTTTTATGTGCAACCAGTGCGCTTTCGATTTCGGCGGTGCCCATGCGGTGACCAGATACATTCAGCACATCGTCCACCCGACCGGTGATCCAATAATACCCATCCTCGTCACGTTTACAGCCGTCTTCGGTAAAATAATAACCTTTGTACGCCGCAAAATAGGTATTCACGAAACGTTCGTGATCGCCATAAACCGTGCGCATTTGGCTGGGCCAGCTTTCTTTGATCGCTAACACGCCTTCGCACGCGCCCTCCATTTCTTGACCTGTTTGTGGATCAAGAATCACAGGTTGCACGCCAAAGAATGGCAATGTCGCAGACCCCGGTTTGGTTGCGGTTGCACCCGGTAATGGCGTCATCATGTGACCACCGGTTTCGGTTTGCCACCATGTGTCAACGATTGGTACCGCACCTTTGCCAACGACCTTGTTATACCAATTCCATGCTTCGGGGTTGATCGGTTCGCCGACTGTACCCAAGACGCGCAAATCAGACAGGTCATGTTTTTCAACCAATGCATCACCCAAACCCATCAAGGCACGGATTGCGGTTGGTGCGGTGTAAAATTGGTTCACTTTGTGCTTTTCGCAGACCGCCCAAAACCGCGATGCATCGGGATATGTTGGTGTGCCTTCGAACATCAATGTGGTCGCGCCGTTCGCCAATGGACCATACACGATATAACTGTGACCTGTGATCCAACCCACATCGGCCGTACACCAATATGTATCGCCCTCTTGGTAATCAAATGTGTATTGATGCGTCATCGCGGCGTAAACCAAATAGCCCGCAGATGAATGCACAACGCCCTTGGGTTTACCGGTCGATCCTGATGTATACAGGACAAACAACGGATCTTCGGCGTTCATTTTTTCGGGCGGACACTCGTTGGATGCGGCAGCGACCAATGTGCCATAATCCAAATCACGCCCCTCTTTGTACGGTGTTCCATGACCCGTGCGAGCCACGACCAATGTCGTCACATCGCCACAAATAGCCAGCGCGGCATCAACGTTTTTCTTCAATGGGATATTCTTACCACCACGTGGGCCTTCGTCCGCAGTGACGACCAATGCCGCCTTACAATCCGCAATCCGTGACGCCAATGCATCGGGCGAAAAGCCACCAAAAACAATGGAATGAATCGCACCGATACGCGCACATGCCAACATCGCATAGGCCGCTTCGGGGATCATCGGCATGTACAAAACAACGCGATCGCCCTTTTTCACACCCAGGGATTTATAGACATTCGCCAAGCGTGATACATGATCGTGCAATTGGTTATACGTGATGTGTTTGTCGACATTGGGATCATCTGATTCCCAAATAATCGCCGTTTGATCACCGCGTGTTGGCAGGTGACGATCAACGCAGTTAGCACAGACATTCAATTCACCATCTTCGTACCATTTGATCGACACATCAGGATAGGAAAACGACGCATTTTTCACCTTGGTGAACGGCGTCATCCAATCAATCCGTTTGCCGTGCTCGCCCCAAAAGGCGTCTGGATCGGCAACCGATGCGGCATACATCGCATCATATTTATCTTTGTCTGCGTGTGCGTTTGCAGAAAATTCAGCGGATGGTGGAAAAGTTTTGGTGCTCATAAGGTTTCCCTATTCATAGAAATGAAGGCCGGCAATACCAGCCTTTCAGAGTTTGTGTGAATTAGATCGCCAGATATTCATGGCGCAGGCTTTCGTTTTCCAACACTTCCTTGGCCGTTCCTGAAAACACGACTCCGCCTGTATCCAAAATAACCGCACGATCCGCAAGTTTCAGCGCGGCAACGGCGTTTTGTTCAACGATGATGGTGGTGATGCCCTGCTCGCGGATCAAACGCAGCGTTTTTTCAATCTCTTGTACAATCACAGGCGCCAAACCCTCGTATGGTTCATCCAGCAACAACAATTTGATGTCACGCGCCAATGCTCGACCAATAGACAACATTTGTTGTTCACCACCTGACAGGGTTGTGCCCTCTTGTTTGCGGCGTTCGCCCAAGCGCGGGAACAACTCGTAAATACGTTCGATTGACCAACCAATTGGCTTTTCGATTTGTGCCAATTGCAGGTTCTCTTCGACGGTTAAACCTTGGATGATGCGGCGATCTTCGGGAACCAATGCGATACCTGCTTGGGCCGCTTGCCATGCTTTCATCGTGTGCAATGGTTGGTGATCCAACCAAATTTCGCCCTTATGAATTTCGGGATCATCAAGGCGTGCAATCGCGCGCAATGTCGATGTCTTACCCGCACCGTTACGCCCCAACAGCGCCAAAATTTCACCCTCGTGCACATTCAGGGACACACCCTGAACGATGTAACTCTCGCCGTAATAAGCATGAATATCATGTACCGAAAAGTATACGGGTTTTGATGGTTCTGCGTTGTCTGCTGTATTTGTCATCTGTTGTCTGCCCTATACTTGTGCTTCGCCAAGGTATGCTTCTTTTACCTTGGGATGGCCTTTGATATTTTCCGGAAGGTCTTCGACAATCACTGTGCCTTGGGCCAGAACCGAGATTTTTTGCGCCAATGAAAACACCACGCCCATATCGTGTTCGATAATGGCCATTGTGATTTTCAGCTTCTCTTGGATGCTTTTCAACAGCTCAATCGTGCTCTCGGTGTCGGCGCGCGCCATGCCGGCGGTGGGTTCATCCAACAACAGCAATTTTGGTTGTTGCGACAGACACATTGCCATTTCCAAACGTCGCTTATCACCACGTGACATCGAGGATGCTAACATATCGCGCTTATCAATCAGATCGACATCGACCAACATCTGTTCGGCTTTCTCGGCCATGTCTTTGTTGTCAGACACCCGCGTCAATGCATTCAATGTAAACGCCCCGTCACGTTTAGCAAAACATGGGATCAATGTGTTTTCCCAAACAGACAGTTCGGAAAAGATTTCTGGCGTTTGAAAAACGCGACTGACGCCCAGCTGATTAATTTGATACGGCTTAATCCCCAATAGGGATTGTCCGTTAAACATGACCGTGCCCGTATCGGGTGTCAGCTTGCCGACAAAACAATTCAGTAAGGTCGATTTACCCGCCCCATTGGGGCCAATGATCGCGTGAATTTTACCCTCTTCGATGTCCAAATTCACGTTTTGCAACGCCTTCAGGCCACCGAAACTTTTGTTTACGTTTTTGACTTCAAGAATTCCCATCGGTCGCTCCTATTCTGCAGGTGTTGCTGCGGTGCTGGATGTGTCATCATCCCCACCTTTGCGGCGTTTCCACCAATTACCGATGCGATTAGCACCTTCCATCAATCCACCCGGCAGGAAGATCACGATCGCCATAAACAACAGACCTAGCGTTAAATTCCAACCTTTACCTGTGAACAGTTGAAGAACCCAAACGATTATATCGGCTAAACCATCAGGCATCCATTCGAACCAACCCTGCAATACAGATTCATTGATTTTAGAGAAGATGTTTTCGAAATACTTGATGAAACCCGCACCCAATACAGGGCCTAACAATGTGCCTGCACCACCAAGGATTGTCATCAAAACGATTTCACCCGACGCCGTCCATTGCATCCGTTCAGCACCCGCCAATGGATCCATCGACGCCATCAAGCCACCCGCCAAACCGGCATACATGCCAGAAATAACGAATGCAGCTAATGTGTAGGGACGTGTGCTGATACCCGTGTAATTCAAACGTGTTTGGTTGGTTTTAACTGCACGCAGCATCAATCCGAAAGGCGAGCGAAAAATTCGAATAGAGATGTAGAATGCAACCAACAAGAAGATCGCACTGACATAATAACCCGTATTGAATTGAAAATCCCAAGGCCCCAAATTCAAACCGAACGTATCCTGCATTTTAAATCCAAACAGATGCGGCACAGAGGGCGCACTTTCTGATTGAAGATATTGCGGATCATCTGCATAAACTTGCAACCCTGTTTCACCGTTGGTTAACGGCGTCAAAACCGAATACGCCAACGCGAAAGACATCTGCGCAAAGGCCAGTGTCAGGATCGAGAAGTAGATACCAGAGCGGCGCAAAGAGATAAAACCAATAAGCAAGGCAAATATCCCAGCAATAATCACCGACAAAACCAAACCCGGTAAAATGCCATACCCAAGCAATTTAAACATCCAAACCGCGGAATACGATCCCACACCCAAAAATGCGGCATGCCCAAATGACAGATAGCCCGTCAAACCAAACAGAATGTTAAATCCAATTGCCAAAATCCCAAAAATAACAAAGCGTTGCATCAAATCGGGATAGCCCGCATTGAATTGCGCCATGGCAGATTCGGTTGGAAAAGGGTTCATGATAAACGGGGCCAACAATGAGATAACCGCCACGAACAAAAGTGTGCGCATGTCTGCGTTAGAGATAGATTTCATGATTTATTCCTCCATCACACCGGCTTTGCCCATCAGACCGCGCGGTCTGGTCAGCAAGACGATAATGGCAACTAAGTAAATTACAATTTGGTCAATTGACGGCAGAAACATTGCCTCGAAAAACGCTTTGACTTCGTTCATGGATGCGAAGCTTTCGAGAATGCCCAACAGGAACCCCGCCAAAACCGCACCGGGCAATGACCCCATGCCACCGACAACAACAACAACAAACGACAGAACCAAGAAGTCCATGCCCATGTGATAATTCGGCGAATTAATCGGTGTGTACATCACACCCGCCAACCCCGCCACAGCGGCCGCAATCCCAAACATAATTGTAAAACGTCGATCAATGTTGATACCCAACAAACCCACTGTTTCGCGATCCACCATGCCCGCACGCACAACCATACCAAATGTGGTGAACCGCAAAAATGCAAACACCGCACCAATGACGATCGTCGAGAAAGCAAAGTAAATCAGCCGCCAATAAGGATAGCTGGCATCAAGCCCAAACAAAGCGCCAACATTATATGACCCAACGAATTGCGCAGGTGCAGGTGTCGGAATGGGGTTGGCACCAAAGTTGGCCTTGACCAATTCTTGAATAACAATTGCCAACCCAAACGTCACAAGGATTTGATCGGCGTGGGGGCGTTTATAGAAATGTTGTATCAGGCCACGTTCCATAACATAGCCGATAAATAACATAATCGGGATAGAGAACAGAATGGCCAACGGCACGTTCCAGTCAATCATCGCATTGCCCACGTTGGGGCCAAACCATTCCACTATATAAGGTGTTTTGATTTTTGCGGGATTACCCAGAAAATCCAACTTCTCTGGATCAAGGGTTATTTTTGAAACCGTCAGCAGCTTTTGCAAGGTTACCGCGCAAAACGCCCCGACCATAAACAATGCACCATGGGCGAAGTTTACAACGCCCAAAGTGCCGAAAATAAGTGTCAGACCCAAGGCAATCAACGCATATGCACTGCCTTTATCAAGTCCATTTAATATCTGTAGAAGGATTGCATCCATGTCCCGTCCAAACCCCTTGTAAGTCAAATCAGCATCGCCTGATTTGTGAATTGAGCCACGGCGCGAACGCCGTGGCCCCTTATCCCTATCGGGACTTTATTGCTTATGAACCTGGGTTACATTCGCCCAAATCGCCACCGGCAAACATTGGGTGATCCGGTGCGTACTCAACTTGTGCACGTGGTGTCACTTCTACGATTTCCAATGCATCGTATTCGTTGGCTGGGTTTTCTTTACCCTTCATAACCAATACGTCTTTGAAACACTGGTGATCAGCGGCACGGTACAATGTTGGGCCGTTACCCAAACCATCAAATTCAAATCCTTCTAGCGACTCAACGATGCCACAAGGGTTGAATGTACCTGCACGTTCACACGCATCAGCATAAAGCAACGTTTGCGCGTAAACTGTTTGCGCAGCGTTTGAAGGCGGGAAGCCATACTTTTCACCGAACGACTTAACGAATGCTTTTGTACCTTCGTCTTGAAGTGTCCATGACCAGTTTGTTGAACCGTAAACGCCTTCGATATTTTTACCAGCACCCTTAGCCATAAGCTCTGAATACAATGGAACAACGATTTCGAACTGTTTACCGTTAACCATTTTGTCGCGCAGACCAAACTGCACAGCATTGGTCAAAGAGTTAACCATGTTCCCACCGTAGTGGTTCAGAACCAAAACATCCGCACCAGAGTTCAACACAGGCGCGATGTAAGACGAGAAGTCAGTCGTCGCAAGTGGTGTGAGCACGTTGTTGACAGTCTGCCAACCAACACCTTCAGTTGCCGCTTGGATAGACTCTTGTTGTGTCCAACCCCAAGTATAATCAGCAGTCAGGTGATAGGCACGACGATCTTTGCCATATGCTTTTTCAAGCACGGGCGCCAAAGCAGCACCAGACATGTAACCGTTAAAGAAGTGACGGAAGCCGTTGGCTTTCTTATCTTTACCAGTTGTGTCGTTAGAGTGTGTCAAACCAGCCATAAAGATAACGCCAGCTTCTTGGCACAAACCTTGAACAGCCACAGCCACACCAGATGACGAACCACCTGTGATCATGATTGCGCCGTCTTTTTCGATCATTGATTTCGCACTCGCACGCGCCGCATCAGATTTTGTCTGTGTGTCGCCTGTTACGTACTCAACCTTTTTACCAAGGATACCATTACCCTTAAGTGCTTTGGACGTGAACGTGTTCATCGCACCGCCATCGCCGCCACCATTCAGGTGCTCAACAGCAAGTTTATACGCACGAAGCTCGTCCGAACCCTCGTCCGCGTACGGACCAGATTGTGGAACGTTAAAGCCCAGCGTCACTGAACTACCCGTTGGTGCGTTCGTATACTCTGCGGCAGCCGCAGCACTTGTAATCAATGTAGGCATTGCCAAACCAGCGCCAAATGTAGCACCCGTTTTAATCAGCCCACGTCTTGTAAAATTAGACATAGATTCCTCCCTAATTCTGCACGTCTGATACCTCCTCGCACCACACGCCAGCGTCTCTCGACCCCCTTAGGCTAGCTTGATTTGTAATTTTTGCAATAACACGCTGTTTAAAAACGATTTTTTTGTAAATCTTTTTCATTTGATTTCATCCAAACAGTAAACTAATTTACCAGTAATGATTTTTCTACAATAAAACGAGGGTGTTGGCAGATGGCAGGCGCATTGTTGGGGACACGTATTCGCGAGAACAGAAAGGCATTACGTCTCAGTCAAAAGGATTTGGCGGCGGCGGCGGGTGTTTCTGCATCCTATTTAAACCTGATCGAACACAATCGACGAGGAATCGCCGGCAAAACGCTGAACGCGATTGCGCGTGCCTTAAATACTGATCCTTCCAAGCTAAGCGAAGGCATGAACCAAGCGCTGTTGGATCGCGTCAAAACCGCCGCCCTGCGCAACGCTCAAATCAACACCGAAAAGGACAGGATAGAAGAGTTCGCCGCCCGCTTTCCCGGCTTTGCTCGCTTGATCGCCCGCCAAAGCGATCAGATCGAATTACGCGACGAGGAGTTTGCGATTCTGTCAGATCAATTAAAACACGACCCCTACTTTGCTGAGGCAATGCATTTATTACTGTCCAACATCACCACAATCCGTGCCACGTCTGACATTTTGACCAACAATACCGACATGCCGCTTGATACAGCACAGCGGTTCATGTCCAACCTTGCAACCGAAGCCGCCAAACTGTCCAAAACAGCCGAGGAAATTTTCGATCATTTTGAACCCACAGCGGACGCGCAAAACACAACACTGGACACATCCGCATTCGAAACATTGTTGGAGCAAAACAGGTTTCATTTGGCCGATTTGGAATCAGGCACCGCATCCGTTGCCCAAATCTTAATCGACATGAATGTGCCCAGCGTAGATGTTGAACACACCAAAGCGTCCCTGCAATCCTACTGCGAAATGGCACGCAACCTGCCAATCGACCCATTCATTGCAACCGCCAAGGAATTACAATTTGACGCCATCGCATTGGCCAATGCATTCGGCACTGACCTGATGGCCATCTGTTTTCGCTTGGCGCATTTACCTGTTCACCCCGATTTGCCCGTATTTGGATTGATCCAATGCGATGCATCGGGCGGCGTTTTATATCGCAAACAATTGAACTCGTTCAGCCTGCCACGTTACGGCGGCGCCTGTCCGTTGTGGCCGGTGTATCGTTGCCTATCGCAACCCTTACAGCCGATCCGCGCGATGCTGGACATGCCGATGGGGGATCGGTTCCACACCATCAGCTTTGCCTATCCAACAGAGTCAGCACAAGTCGGTATGCCCGCATTAACAGAGGCGATCATGCTGTTCACGCCTGACTACTCTATGTTACCCAAAGTGGCCCACGGCCAAACGCCGCAACTGGACGTTGGTCTACAATGTACGGTCTGTTCACGCCTGACCTGCACGGCGCGCCGCGCCGAATATTTGCTCAGTCGAAAATAATGATTTGCGTCATTTCGGAATTTGGATAGGCTAAGCGCGCGCAGTCCAGGGGGGAAGTCGTGCAAAAATCAATCGTAATTATCGAAGACGAGCCCTTTATCATCGAGGCATTGACCTTCCTGCTCGAACGCGAAGGATTCAGCGTTCAATCCATTTCGGATGGCGCAAAAGCCCTGTCATTTATCCAAAACAACACTCCCGATTTGGTCATATTGGACATCATGTTGCCCAATGTTTCAGGCATGAAAATTCTAGAAGACATACGCGCCACCCCCGGTTTGGCTGGGCTACCAATCTTAATGCTCACCGCCAAGGGCCAAAAGAAAGACCGCCGCGCCGCCGAAGATGCGGGCGCCAGCTTGTTCATGACCAAACCGTTTTCAAACACTGAATTGGTTGCCAGTGTGCGTGAAATGTTGACTCCATGAAAAATACCGAACCAGCCAAACGTGATTTGGATCGTGGAAAGTTGCGCAAACGCACTGAACTATCACTGGCCGTTCCCATCCTCGCAATTTTTCTACTGGTATCACCACTGCTGAATGCGTTCACCAACGTCGATGGGCAACCCCAGTTCTCATCCGTCATTATCTATATTTTTGCTGTGTGGGGCGCGTTGATTCTGGCGGCCTTTATTATGTCGCGGGTTCTAAGCAGCACAGTGGCGGACGACTGATGCTCGGCTTTAACGTCATCGCAACAATTGGTGTGTTGTATGTTGGTGTGCTGTTCGCGGTCGCCGCATTGGCCGAACGCCGTGCGCGTCAAAACCGGCTGGGATTCTTGCAATCCCCCCTTGTCTATACCTTATCAATTTCGGTCTATTGTACGGCATGGACATTTTACGGCGCGGTTGGCTCCGCCGCACGCAACGGGTTCGAGTTTTTGACGATTTATTTGGGCCCCACGATTGTTTTCGTCGGCTGGTGGTGGTTCCTGCGCAAATTGGTTCGCATTGGCCGCACCCAACGCATCACATCCATCGCCGATTTAATCTCATCACGCTACGGCAAAAGCAATACTTTGGCCGTCATTGTTACCCTGTTGGCGATCACCGGATCCACGCCCTATATCGCCTTGCAACTGCAATCCCTAACGCTCAGTTTTGCCGTGTTCACCGAGGGATCAAATTCCGAAGCATCCCCGGCCATAACTGCCTTATTCATCGCCATGGGTTTGGCCACATTTACCATCCTTTTTGGCACACGCAATTTGGACGCAAACGAGCGTCACCACGGCGTCGTCACCGCCATCGCACTAGAGGCAATCGTAAAACTGGTCGCCCTTATGGCGGTCGGCATTTTTGTGGTCTGGGGGGTCAGTGGTGGCCCAACAAACACGCTGGCCCTGATGGAGGCACGCATACCTGAAACCCAAGCAGTATTCGCACCGCGTTGGATTACATTGACGTTTTTATCCGCCACCGCAATCATCTGTCTGCCACGCATGTTTCAGGTGATCGTCGTTGAAAATAGCGCCGAAAAACATTTGGCCGCCGCCAGTTGGGCATTCCCACTCTACCTATTTTTGATTGTTATTTTTGTTTTGCCTATTGCGGCAACCGGCCTGAACATTCTGCCAGAAGGATCAAACCCCGACCTGTTTGTACTGACGATCCCGTTGGCCGAAAACCGCGAGAGTTTGGCCGCCTTGGCATTCTTGGGCGGCTTTTCATCCGCGACATCCATGGTGATTGTGGCGGCGATTGCATTGTCCACCATGGTTTCAAACCATATCGTTCTACCCATTTGGCTGTACCGCATCAAAAACCGTAACCCCGAAAGCGATGATTTGCGCACCGTGCTGTTGCGGTCACGCCGGATCAGCATCGGTTGCATCTTGGGCTTTGGGTATTTGTATTTCATCCTGACGGGGGGCACCACCGCATTGGCGTCAATCGGTTTTGTGGCCTTTTTGGGTGTGTCACAGGTTTTACCGGCATTGATTGGCGCTCTTTTTTGGCGCAATGCCACACGTACTGGCGCGATATTAGGAATTTCAACAGGCTTCATCGTTTGGGCCTATACGTCATTTTTACCCAGTTTTGGCGGCGCATTTATTATCAGCGAAAGCATTTTGCAAAATGGCCCCTTTGGTTTTGGACTTTTGCGCCCCCAAGCACTGTTCGGCGTCACCATCGACGACCCGCTGATTCACGCCGTTTTCTGGTCGCTGTTCCTGAACGCCTTGATGTTTCTTTGGGCATCCTTGGCCACAACCCCGTCACCATTGGAGCGCATTCAAGCACAACAATTCATCAATGTTTACGGACAAAATGCACCGCTGCGTTCCGTAAACGACGGCGTCACCCCCGAAGATTTATACATTCTGGCACAGCGCATTTTGGGTCGCAAAGAGGCCAGCCAATTGTTCAACACATTCAGTCAAAAACAGGGTCGCGTCAGTGGATTACCCAAAATCGATATGGAATTAATGCAAACCTTGGAACGTAAATTCGCAGGTTCGGTTGGCGCCGCAACCGCGCACACAATGATCACACAAGCGATCGGCAACCAATCCATCACCGTCGAAGATTTGATCGCCGTCGCGGATGAAACCGTACAAGTGATCGAATATTCCGAACGTTTAGAAGAGCAATCAAAAGAGTTGACCAAGGCGGCTGACGAGTTGCGCATCGCAAACAACAAACTCACAAAACTCAGCACTCAAAAAGATGATTTCCTCAGCCAAGTCAGCCATGAATTACGCACCCCCATGACGTCCATCCGATCCTTTTCTGACATCCTTCGTTCGGACACAAAACTCACATCTGACGAGTTGCAGTATTTCTCTGGAATCATCAACGACGAGAGCCAACGATTGACACGGCTGTTAGATGAGATTCTGGATCTAAGCTTTCTTGAAAGCGGTCAGGTGAAATTGAACCTAAAATCAACAACCCTAAACTCCGTCCTGAAAACCGCCCTACAATCAACACAGCAAACGACGTCGAACGCAAATGCACAGATCACAGTTGCACCGGATTCTATCGACACTGTTCTGACCACCGATCCTGATCGCCTGTCCCAAGTGTTCATCAACCTGATCACCAACACCGTTAAATATACCAACAAAACCACACCCATTTTGACCATTTCCTGTCAACAGGCAGGCTCATATCTGAATGTCACATTCCAAGATAACGGGCCGGGAATTCCAGTCTCCGAACGAACTATCATCTTCGAAAAGTTCTCAAAACTGTCGAACGCCACAAGCAGCAGTGGTGTTGGTTTGGGTTTGGCAATCAGTCAGGAAATCATGCGTAACTTAGGTGGAACATTGACCTGTTTGAACAGCGACACAGGCGCAAGGTTTCAGGTTTCAATCCCCTTGAATTCCTAAACCTCGATCACCAATGGCACATGATCCGACAACTTGTTGCCAACCCAATCCTCAAATGTGCCCACCTCAAACGACTTGGCTTTTTCAATCATTTTTTGCGATCCAAAAATGTAATCAATGTGATACGTCGGCCCATCCTTGGTGCGATCTCGCCAATAATGCGTGGGCTGTTTTTCACCGCCATGGGGCTCGCCCCTTATCGCGTGATACCCGCTGACCAATCCCATCCGCCCGGCCTTGGCAACCATCGTATCGTGATTCATCCGCCACCCTGGTTTGTCCCAAAACGTGTTGTTATTCAGATCCCCCGCAATAAAACTGTTCGCACTTCGCAGGAACCCACCATATCGTGACATTGCGCGGCTCAGATGCCCCATCTGATTTTTACGTCTGTTCCCCTCGTTCGCATTTTGCGCCCATGCACCCAGCAAATGAAATGGCGCCGGCCCATCCACTATCGCGGGCAGGCAAAATCGAAAATTGGGCATAAATGGCTCAAAACGACGCAGGCGATAATTATTAAAACTAAAAATCCCTAAACCTTTGTGCTGTGATTTTCCCATCCATAAACAAGTATCGGGCATCGTCGCGATACCCTTCTCGGCCAAAACATCTGGATTGGCGCATTCCGAAATCACCGCCACATCGGGCCGCAATGCCATCAATGCATCCCATTTGCGCGGTAATGCCATATTGCAATTCCATGCAACCAAACGCATCGCAATCCCCCTTGCACCCCTATGGCACTGGTATACTGTTCCACTATGGATCAATTCATCTTTATCGCAAGTTTGATGCTCGTGTTTTTGGCGGCTGGTACTGTCAAAGGCGTTGTCGGCCTTGGTCTTCCCACAACCAGTCTGGGCCTTATGACATTATTTGTTGCACCCCGCACCGCCATCGCCATTGTGATTTTACCGCTGCTGCTGACCAACGCATGGCAGGTTTACCGCGCCGGTGAAATTGGTGCATCTGTGAGGCGCTACGCCCCGTTGATTGTGGCGTTGGTGATCTTTGTGTGGGTGGTGATTCGCCTGTCGAGTCAGATGGATCCACGCATTTTATTGGCCGTTATGGGATTTTCGATTTTGTTGTATGTTGTGGTGAACCTGACAAAATTCTCGCCACGCATCCTACAAAAATACGACACGCACGCACAATTGATTGCCGGTGTTTTGGCGGGAATATTGGGTGGGCTTACGTCCGTCTGGGCGCCTCCCATGGCGGTTTACCTCACTGCGCGCCGCGTCACCAAAGCCGAATTTATTCGCGCCAGCGGCTTAATTTTTTTCCTTGGCTCTGTGCCATTGGCCGCTGGCTATATCTATGCCGGTCACCTGACCCCACAGCTGGCGGGTATTTCCGCGCTGATCCTTATTCCAACTTTTATCGGTTTTTGGTTTGGTGAAAAAATGCGTGCGCACCTGTCGGAAACCGCATTTCGCAATGCAGTTTTGGTGGTCTTTCTGATTATGGGTTTAAACCTGTTACGCCGCGCTTATCTTGGCTAAACTTTGAAATTGAATGCTGACACACTGTTTTCGGCGCCATCGAACATCAATGGTCGCGCAATCGGAGGTTCAGCGCGTTGCGCACAATGTGGACGTTCGCACAGGCGGCAATTTTGCCCCACATCGGCGCGGCCAACACCACCACCCTGCACATAAATCGTATCCGTCAAATATTCCGCCTCGCACCCCAACAGGATCGCGGTTTGGCGCATACTCTCGCCATAGGCACCACCACTTTGCTTGGTGGATCTGTTCAACGTGAAATAGGCATGGCCATCGGCATATTCCACAATCTGTAGCAACAACTGCTGTGGCAATGAAACCGCTTTGAAAATCGACAACTTTGGACATTGGCCGCCAAACTTGGCACGCGGGTAACCTTTGACTCCAAGGCGTCGCACCATATTCCCCGCCTGATCCACCTCTTGTAGGAAAAACGGAATTCCTTCCATTTTAAGGCGGCCCAACGTGGTCAACCGCGTCGCTACTTCGCCAAACGACACATCAAACCTCTTGGCCAAGGCTTCGACATCATATTTCATCCGTCGCGCGGTTTGGGCAAACCGCTTGTACGGTAACAACATCGCCAAGGCGGCGTAATGCGCCATTTCAATCCGTCCCGCCTTCACCGCTTCTGGTGTTTTCAGGTTCAATCGCAACACTGCGCTGTCGATTTCATCCGACAATTCCCGAAATACCAAATCCGTGGCCAATTCGGTCACCCGCCCATAGGAATTTAAACGGTCCGAAATAAACAACCGCATCGAATGTTTGTCAAACCGTCGTGTCCATTCGGGCATCGTTTCAATCGGCAAGGTCTGAACGGTAATTCGATGCTTTTGCAATAACCTATCTTGCAACGCGGCATACGCCCCGTGCACCAAATCCATATCGTGCGCCAATGCTTCCGCCGCGCGGTCTAATCCATCGTAATAGTTTGCGCGCCCTTCCATCGCCGCATTCACCAAATCGCTGGGCAATGCGGTTTGGCTGACATCCTGCCCGTTGGCCATTTGGGTGTTCAATTCGGACAGGCGCAACAACGCCTGACGATATCCCTCGTGTAATTTCTGAATGCCGCTGGCCACGTTTGGCGCCACATCAGCCACCTCGAACAATTCCTCGTAACCAGGCAATTCGCCCTGCAATAACGCATCCGCGAACACCTCTTTCAACGCGGTCACGGTACCATCTGCATCGCCTTCTAAATCCTCGGGCGAAATATTGTATGTCTTGGACAGCTTTAAAATCAGCTGTACCGTGATTGGCCGCTGATTACGTTCAATCAAGTTCAGATAACTGGCCGAGATTTCCAACTCGCCCGCCATTGCTGTCTGGCTAAGTCCCATGGCACCACGCAGCTTTTTAATACGCGCACCCGCAAAAATCTTTTGATCGCTCATTTACAAACTTTACAATTTTACAACCATTTCTTGACTATTCTTTACAAGATTACTCGAAAAGTTCAACAAAAACCTTTCTTTTACGGGACTATTACCCGTCGACCAGTCACAAACATGACAGGTTTAGTCAAAACAACATGATTCCTCATCATTATTGGCATAACAACCTAGTGATAATTTTACAAAGGAGGGCGACATGCCTTACGATGAAACATCTTCCAACTCAATTGCAGGCCTAAAGGCGCAAAACGGTACATCTTGGGATGCAATCAATCCTGAATATGTCAGCCGCATGCGCCAACAAAACCGTTTCAAAACAGGTTTGGACATCGCGCAATATACCGCCGACATCATGCGCGAAGACATGGCCGCCTATGACGCAGACAGCAGCCAATACACCCAATCATTGGGTTGCTGGCATGGTTTCATCGGTCAACAAAAAATGATCGCCATCAAAAAACATTTCGGCACAACAAAACGGAAATACCTGTACCTATCAGGTTGGATGATCGCCGCACTGCGTTCCGAATTCGGCCCCTTGCCTGACCAATCCATGCACGAAAAAACATCCGTTCCTGCCCTGATCGAGGAATTGTACACCTTCCTACGCCAAGCGGACGCACGCGAATTGGGTGGCCTGTTTCGCGAACTTGACGCAGCAGACCCTGCAAACAAGGCAGCAGTCCAAGCAAAAATTGACAACTTTGAAACACATGTTGTTCCAATCATCGCTGACATCGACGCCGGCTTTGGTAACCCCGAAGCAACCTACCTTTTGGCAAAGAAAATGATCGAAGCAGGCGCATGCGCGTTGCAAATCGAAAACCAAGTATCTGATGAAAAACAGTGTGGCCACCAAGACGGCAAAGTGACCGTTCCACACGAAGATTTTTTGCAAAAAATCCGCGCTTGTCGTCACGCATTTTTGGAA
>TARA_R110002096_G_scaffold77358_4_pt1 | contig 59476 bp, 51 predicted proteins | sample TARA_R110002096 | Tara Oceans TARA_R110002096 (sample SAMEA4397295) | marine metagenome | biome: Polar Biome; feature: [DCM] deep chlorophyll maximum layer (ENVO:01000326); material: water (ENVO:00002006), including particulate matter (ENVO:01000060) such as... | depth 35 m
CTGAAGGTCTTCTTCCATGGCAGCCAGTGCACTGTAATGCTCATCGGCTACATCCGGGCAGGCAATATAGCAGATGTGATCCGGGGCGCAGAAGCGGGCCAGTGTATCTATGTGACTGTCGGTGTCGTCCCCCGCCAGATAACCGTGATTGAGCCAGAGAATCCGGTCTGCCCCCAGCATTTCAGACAGCAACTGTTCAATGGCACCGCGATCCATGGATGCATTGCGTGAAGGTGTCAGAAGACATTCGCTGGTGGCCAGCAGGGTACCTTCGCCGTCTGATTCAATGGAACCGCCTTCCAGAACAAAGTCCACAGCCCGCATCGGTGTGGCGCCGAATACCCCGGAATTGGCGAGATGGCGGTTTAGCGCATCGTCTTTTTTCCAGGGGAACTTACCGCCCCAGGCGTTGAAGCGAAAATCCAGCAGGGTGGGGCCTTCATTCGTAATCACGGTTATCGGGCCGTGATCACGAGCCCAAGTATCGTTTGCAGGCGCCGGCACGGCATGCACGCGCCCCGGCAGGCGTTGCTGGTCGGCCCAGGTGTTGAGCTCGTGTTCCAGATCCTGCAGTCGAACGGCGTGCTCGCAGCTGATAACCAGATGTTCAAAGCGGAGAACTGAACGGGCAATTTCAAGGAATACCGGTTCTACCTCATCAAGAATCCCTGCCCAGTCGGTACCCGGGTGGGGCCAGGTAAGCACAACGGCGCTTTGGGGCGCCCACTCGGCGGGCAACACGCGTAGGGATGTCACTTTACAGTCACCTTGAAATTGCAAAAGCCGCCATTCCAAACAAAAGGCGGCATGTCGTCAGGATGTGTGCCCGGAACTGGCGGGCGGGAAGAACATTGTGCCTGAAAATGTCAGCGTTGAGGCGTCAACACTGAGTGTATGACGCGGTCATTTTCGAAATAGACCACAAAGTTGCCGTAGTTCCACTGGCTGATCGGCGGTTGTCCGACAGGGCCTTCAACGGAAGCTGGCTGGCCCCAAGAGGCCCGCACCGAAGCCTGTGTTGTTCCGGTCCGGGGAACGTTTTGCTGGCCTCTGTCAGCCTGGCTACCCACGGGTACACGGAGCTCTTCGGCAAACGTGCCGGAAACCGGGGCCAGAGTCAGAAACATTGCCGTTACCAAGGTGCCGGTCAGGGCTCGCTTTATTGTCATCGATGGTTCTCCACTAATACTGGGGTCTCCGGCAAGCGCTCCGAGGACATGGATAAAACGTAATATCCGAGAATTACAGGCAAAAGTCACATATTTTCGCCAGTCTACTCTTTTTGCCGCTGGCGAATCTGCCATCGCATCACATGTCTGGCTATTTGCTGGCGGTCGCTATCATGAATACGTATAAAACCGGTATGAACCCTTGCCATGCCTGTTTCATCAGCTTGAATATCCAGAACCTCTGCAACGGCGCGGGGCCGGGAAAGTTCGGGTGGCAGCGTCATGCGAACGGCAAGCCTGTCACCAGTCTGCCACGCTTGCGGGCTCGCGCAAAACGCCAGTCCTCCCTCGCTCAGGGTGACGTCCTGCCAGTCCTCAGGTTGCAAGGGATTTTGCTGAAAGGCCATAATGCGCGCAAGCGTATCCAGCTTGCCATTGAGGGACTTTACCAGCCCTGTTAGCAGGCGATCCTGATCCGCAAGGCTGGCAAGCTGGGATTTGATGTCCTGATCAAGGCGTCTGAATTCGGCCTCCAGGTTTTCGAGATGGTCGTCACCAAAGGCATTCTCGTCGAACCCGGCTGAAGGGGTCAGTTTATGGACTTCCAGGCCAACCCGGTCCTCGATGCGGAAAAATTCCCGACGCTCAGGCGTATGATCTGTCGATTCGGGCAGTGTGTCTCGGGTTTGCATTCAGGGCTCCGGGAATCAGAATTTGGCCAGTATCAAAAGTTTAGCAGTTTCCCGCGGTGCTGAAAGGCCGTTGGGAATTACAGACCACGACCGACCCGAAGGTAGCGACAGGCACCTCTTCATGTTCAGACCCTTATCGTTTTATATCGGCTTGCGCTACACCGCAGCCAAACGGCGTAACCACTTTATCTCATTCATCTCGCTCACATCCATGATCGGGTTGATGCTCGGTGTTGCCGTGCTGATTATCGTGCTCTCCGTGATGAATGGATTCGACCGCGAACTCAAGCAACGAATCCTCGGCATGGTTCCCCACGCCATCATTCAAGGCAGCAAGCCTTTGGATGACTGGGAGACGATAGATGCCCAGGTGCAGCAGCACCCAAGGGTGCTTGCCGCCGCACCCTTTATTCAGGGTCAGGGCATGGTCACCGGAGGTGGTGATGTGCGCGGAGTGATGCTCAATGGTATTTTGCCGGAGGAAGAGCGCACGGTTTCAATCATTGAAAACCACATGATCGAAGGCAAACTGGACGATCTGGTATCGGGTGAGTTCGGGATTATCGTAGGCCGCACTATGGCTGCCAGCCTGCGTTTGCAGTTGGGCGACAAGGTTACCGTTGTGCTTCCCGAGGCCTCGGTAACTCCCGCAGGCGTTTTGCCGCGTCTCAAGCGTTTCACGGTGAAGGGCGTTTTCAGTGTTGGCGCCGAACTGGACGGCAACTACACCCTCATTCACATGGATGATGCCGCCAAGCTGATGCGAACCGGCGGTAAAGCTCAGGGAGTGCGACTGCTGGTTGATGACCTGTTTGCTGCGCCCAAGGTGGCTGAAGAGGCGGCCAAAGGGCTTACTGGTCGTTATTATATTTCGGACTGGACCCGAACCCACGGCAACCTGTTCCAGGCCATCCGCATGGAGAAGACCATGATTGGCCTGCTGCTGATGTTCATTGTGGCGGTCGCGGCGTTCAATATTGTGTCCACGCTGGTCATGGTGGTGACGGACAAGACAGGAGATATCGCAATCCTGCGCACCATGGGGGCAACGCCGGGGCGCATTATGAGGATATTCATTGTTCAGGGTGCGGTTATCGGTGTGTTCGGCACACTTATTGGTACAACGCTCGGTGTTCTTGGGGCTCTCAATATCAGTGCATTTATTTCGTGGCTGGAAGGTGCGCTCGGGCATCAGTTCCTGAGTGCCGACGTGTACTTTATCAGCTATCTGCCCTCCCAGCTGCAATGGCAGGATGTGGCGGTGATCAGCGGCGCGGGTCTTGCCATGAGCCTGTTGGCAACCATATACCCGGCGTGGCGAGCGTCGCGGGTGGATCCTGCGGAGGCTCTGCGTTATGAATGAGGAAAATGGTGCCATGAAGGATGTCTCCCTGGTAATCGACTGCCGTCAGGTAACCCGGACCTACACTCAGGGTCCGGAAAAACTGACCATCTTTTCTGATATCTCGCTGAAGGTCACAGCAGGTGAAACTGTGGCAATTGTGGGAAGTAGTGGTGCGGGTAAAACCACCCTGCTGAACCTCCTTGGCGGGCTGGATAAGCCGTCGTCCGGCGATATCTCGATATGTGGCAAGCACATTCACCGCTTATCCGAGGCCGGGCGGGCGCGCTTTCGCAATCGTCACCTGGGTTTTGTTTACCAGTTTCATCACCTGTTGCCGGAATTCACCGCGCTTGAGAATGTCATGATGCCCTGCGCTCTTGGTGGGGTGGCCATAAGCGAAGCGCGTTCGCGGGCGCAATCCATTTTGCAAAGGGTAGGTCTCGCTGAGCGTCTGGGACACAAACCTGGAGAGCTTTCCGGCGGCGAGCGCCAGCGTGTTGCGATTGCCCGCGCGTTGGTAAATGAGCCTGACTGCGTGTTGATGGATGAGCCCACTGGCAACCTTGATGAGCACACGGGCGAAGGCGTGCGCAATCTCATTGAGTCTCTGCGTGATCAATTCGGGATTGCGTTTGTTATGGTCACCCACGATATGAAGATGGCCAGGAGTCTCGGGCGAGTGCTGAGGCTGGAGCAGGGCAGGTTGGTTCAGGAGGCCTGATCGCGGGATGCGCGCCGGTGCTCTTTTCGGGTGCGGCGGCGCAGTTGCCAGTCCGTGCGGATTTTCCGGCGCCAGATAAACTGTATGACCAGATAAGCCAGGCACGCTGAAATGGTGGCGACGATCAGGGAACCCAGGTATAGCGGAATGCCGATATCCAGCAAGCGCTCACTGAACCAGGACCATGAAAGCTGGGGGTGGAAGCTCAAAATCGGCCGATTGAGTATCCAGGCGCCTACCTTGTAATTGAAATAGAATATGGGAGGCATGGTAATCGGGTTACTGATCCACACCAGTACCACCGATAACGGCAGATTGGCGTTGAACCAGATAGCGAAGAATGCTGAGGCCAGCATCTGGAACGGCATGGGTATAAAGCAGAAAAAGACACCGATCAGAAACGCCCGGGCGACACTGTGCCGGTTGATATGCCAGAGGTTGGGTTCATGCAGGATATCGCCAAGAAAGCCAAGCGATTGCATCGCTTGTATCTTCTCCGGAGATGGCAGATATCGCTTGATGAACTTCTTTGGCATTGGAAGCTCTACCCTCAAGTAGAATGTAACTCCGGCGGCAAGGATGTCGCCGATGGATAAAATCACCGGGAGGACAAGGATTGTCCAGAAGCTCTACAGTAATGGGCGTCTTCGCTTTTTCCTGCGGCGTCATCTTACTTTATAGGTTGGCGGTGTTGCCACCTCCAGTGTGGTTGCTTGGGTTCGCATTACTAACTTTATTGTGGTTATTGCCGATACGCCAGCGAATGCCCCGGCTCTCCGGTTTATTTTTGTTGGGTCTTGCTTTGGGTGTTGCCTGGGCGGGAATGTGGGCTCATGAACGCCTTGAGCGGCAGCTTCCCCCGGGTCTTGAGGGGGTAAAGGCAAGTGTTTCAGGTTATGTTTGTGACCTTCCGGAAGCGGGCAGCTTCAAAAGCATTCGTTTCAGCTTCTGTGTAACCCGGTGGTATGGAGTTTCACTGACACCTGAGCCTGATGTTTCTCTGCCGAAAATGCTGCGTCTGGCTTGGTATGGCCAGACCGCTGGTGCGCTTCCCGATCACAGGTTGCGTCTGGAGGTGGTTCTCAAGAGGCCTCATGGGACGCTTAACCCTGCAGGTTTTCGTTACGAGGACTGGCTGTTCCGCAAAGGCTATCAGGCTACAGGCAGCGTGCGCAGCGCTGTTCCGGACCCTGCCGTATTCTGTTCACTGCAATGCCAGTACCATCGCTTTCATATTGACCTGGCGCACTGGGTCGACGAGCAGTTCGCTGACGCCAGGTACCATCCTCTGATTGCCTCGTTGCTGATTGGTAATCGGGGACATCTTTCCTCCGATCACTGGGAGGTTTTCAAGGCAACCGGGACGATTCATCTGGTGGCTATCTCGGGCCTTCACCTCGGGCTGGTCGCGTTGGGTGCGGGTTTTGTGGCCCGCCGGCTTTTGTTGGCCATCTCCGCTTACCGTATGAGTGAGCAAACCGTCCGTCTGGCGGTATTTTTTGCAGTTGTGTTTTGTTGTCTGCTCTATGCACTGGCGGCCGGTTTTACAGTGCCGACGAGAAGAGCTCTTGTAATGGTCGCGGTTGGTGGCTGGCTTCTGTTGATGGCAAGACAGGTGCCAGTGTGGCATTCGATCATTATGGCTCTTGGGCTGGTACTTCTATTTGACCCCTTTGCGCCGTTGGACCAAGGCTTCTGGCTGTCGTTTGGTGCTGTTTCTCTTCTCATTTGTGTCTTTGCCGGTCGTTTGGGTAGCACCGGCTGGCTGGCAGGCCTTGTTCTCGCGCAAGGCGCTGTGTTTGCGGGACTTTGGCCGCTTCTTGAGTTAACGGGGCAGGGGCAGCCGGTTGGGGGGTTGCTTGCCAATATCCTCGCTATTCCCTGGGTATCGCTGGTGGTGATGCCAGCGATCATTATTGGTGGGCTTACGATTGCCGTTTTTCCTGATTCATCAAGCCTGATTGTCCAAATTATTGATGCTGTGCTTGGCGTAATGTGGAGCTTTCTCGAGTGGGTTGCTGGCATCGGTTGGCCTGATCTTGAAGGAACCGTCCCGGAAATTGCCGGCTTCGGTGTGTTGGTACTGTTGATTCTCACGGTTCCGGTCAGGGCTTTTCGTGTTGCAGGGGCCATTCTCGTGCTGTTCTGGGTTGCTATGGCGAGTTTGCCACTTGGGTCTGATAACCCCCGGGTTGCGGAGCCTGAAGTGTGGATCTGGGATGTGGGGCAAGGCCTCTCGGCAATGGTACGATCAGGCGATAAGGTATTGCTTTACGACACTGGGCCTGAGGTGAAGGGTGTCTTTTCGGCTGCCGAATCAGTACTTGTTCCCAATCTCAAAGCGCTGGGTATCAGGCGAATTGATACGCTGGTCGTAAGTCACGCCGACAGCGATCACTCTGGCGGTCTTGCTCTGTTAGTGGGTGAGTTTGAAATAAACAGAATCCTGACCGGTGAGCCTGAAGCGATTCGTGAAAAGCTGGACGAGTTCCGGGCGATCGGTGTCGACAGAGAGTACGGTGAGGTCATAATTCTGGGTTGTTCCGGGGAGGACAAACTGACAAATGCGCTGACACTTTCTTTCTGGCAGGCGAGCGGTGAGTTTGCAGGCAATGACGCCTCCTGCGTTCTTGCGGTCAGGCATAATGCAGCGGGCATCGAGTGGATTTTTCCGGGCGATATAAGCGCTTCCATTGAGTCGCGTTACCTGAAAGCGAGGGCGGAAAAATTACCGGTGGAGACGCCCCGTAAGCTTGTGGTGATCGCACCTCACCACGGCAGCAAAACCTCATCTTCCGACGCCTGGGTCAGCACACTCCGCCCGGATCGGGTGATCTACACCGCCGGATACCGCCATCGATATGGCCACCCGAACCGGGATATAACGGCGCGGTATCGTGGGGCTGGCGCTGAGGCACTCAACACTGCCTGTTCCGGTGCCCTTATCATGACGGTGGCTGGTGGTGCCATCAAAACCCGGGAAGCCCGGCATGAAAGCCCCTTCTGGATCGGCGGTCCGGGCCTGGCCAGAGATCAGTGTAAAATACCGTGATATTCCGGGTGTGGCCTCGGCCGACAGCTATGCTAAAGTAGCGCGGCTTGTAAACAATCAGGGAGATCAAGCGTGTTCGAGCTGTTGAAAGCCGGTGGCATTCTGATGGTGCCAATTGTTGCCTGTTCAATTCTGGCGCTTGCGATCATTCTGGAGCGTTTCTGGACCCTGAGAGCCTCTCGGGTTGCGCCGCGTCAGACGATTAATGAGCTTTGGCGCTGGATCAAGAAAAAAGAGCTTAACGGTCGCAAACTGAAGGCGCTGCAAGGCTCCTCGCCTTTGGGCCGTGTCCTTGCAGGCGGTCTCATGAATGCCAAGCATGGCCGTGAGATTATGAAGGAGAGCATTGAACACGAAGCGAGCCAGGTCATTCACGAACTGGAGCGTTTCCTGAATCCGTTGGGCACCGTTGCCACAATCACGCCGTTGCTTGGCCTTCTGGGCACTGTGATCGGCATGATCAAAGTGTTTGCAGAGATTCAGCTCGCGGGTGTGGGTAACGCCGGGAATCTCGCGGGTGGCATCTCCGAGGCTTTGATAACCACAGCCGCCGGCTTGAGTGTCGCGATTCCAGCATTGATCTGTCACCGTTATTTTATCCGTCGGGTAGACGAGCTTGTGGTTGGTATGGAGCAAGAAGCTATCAAGTTGGTTGAAGTTGTGCACGGTGATCGCGAAATCGACGTGGAAGGAGCCTGAACGCTGTGAAGTTCTCACGCCAGAGAAGTCAGGAAGTCGGGGTGGATCTGACACCGTTGATCGATGTGGTTTTCCTGTTGCTGATTTTCTTTATGGTCTCTACGACGTTCACGCGGGAAAGTCATTTGCAGGTGGAACTACCCGAAGCCAGTGGCGAGCCTGCTTCGATGGCGGAAGTAAAACAAATCGACGTTGTGATCAACGCTGAAGGCCAGTATGTCCTTAATGACAAGGCTCTGGTAAACAATCGTCGTGAGACGCTTGAGCGCGGCGTAAATGAGCTGTCCGAGGGCGACACCGCTCTGCCGTTTATCATCACTGCAGATGCACGTACCCCCCACGAGTATGTGGTCAGAGCCATGGACGTGGCCGGTCGTCTGGGTTTCTCACGTCTGAGTATTACCACTGAGCGTGAGGCAGGTAGCCAGTGAACCCTGCCGCACCTCTACCTGACCCTAAACAGGTCAAGCCCGGTGAGAGTTGGCCGACATACAAGCGCCTGCTGACATACGTGAAACCGTTCTGGCTGGCATTTTCACTGGCTGTGGTTGGGAACGTTATCTATGCGGCGGCTTCCACCGGCATGGCAGCGGCTATGGAATATGTAATCGCCGCCATCGAAAACCCCACCGAGCAGAATCGGTTCCTATTGACGTTCCTGATCGTTGGCGTGTTTACGTTTCGCGGTGTTGGCACATTCATGAGCCAGTACTTCATCAGTTACGTCGGGCGGCAGGTTATCAACGCGCTCCGTAACGATGTGTTCAACCGCTTGATGACACTCCCATCCCGCTATTTTGATGAAAACGCGGCTGGAAGACTGGTGTCCAAGCTGACCTTCAACGTTGAGCAGGTGGCGGAAGCTGCGACCAATGCTATAACCATAACACTACGGGAAGGCCTGACCATTGTCGGCCTGCTTGGATTCATGCTTTATACCAACTGGAAGCTGACGCTGGTTTTTCTCGCGGTCGGGCCCTTGATTGCGGCCGTTGTCAGCTATGCGAGCAAACGCTTTCGCAAGATCAGCCAGCGTATTCAAGGCTCCATGGGCGATATCACCCATGTGGCTTCGGAGTCTATTACCGGATATCGGGTTGTGCGTACCTTCGGTGGTGTTGATTACGAAAAGCAGCGTTTTCAGAAAGTTAATGATATAAATCTGAAGCAAAGTCTCAAGATGGCATCCACTCAGGCAATCAGCGTTCCGGTAATTCAGACCCTGGTGGCAATTGCCATAGCCGCGCTGGTTTGGACCATGCTTTCGCCAGAGATACGAGGCGAGATGACAACAGGCCAGTTGGTGGCCTTTATTACGGCTGCCACGACCATGGCCAAGCCTATCCGCCAGGTGACGTCCGTTCATGCAAAGATCCAAAAAGGCGTAGCGGCCGCTTACGATGTGTTTGAAACCATTGATGAGGTCCCGGAACAGGATCCCGGCTCCTTTGCGCCGGAACGTGTTGAAGGGACCGTTGAGTTTGACGATGTGTCCTTCCGTTACCGTGATCAGCTTGATGACGTGCTGAAAGGTATTTCCATTAAAATACCGGCCGGGCAGAGCGTTGCGCTGGTGGGACGCTCCGGCAGCGGCAAATCAACGATGGTGAGTCTGCTTCCAAGATTTTACGAATATACCGGCGGTGATATCCGCATTGATGGTCATTCATTGAAGGATTTCTCGCTGAAAGCCCTGCGATCCCAGATTGCACTGGTTACTCAGAACGTTGTGCTATTCAACGATTCGATAGCTGCCAATATCGCCTACGGTTCGCTCCGGGATTGCAGCCGGGAGGAAATCCGTGAGGCTGCTGCAAAAGCTCATGCTCTGGAGTTTATCGATCGCATGCCGGAAGGTCTCGATACCATGATCGGAGATAACGGTGTGATGCTCTCAGGTGGGCAACGGCAACGCCTCGCCATTGCGCGTGCGTTGCTCAAAGATGCGCCTATTCTGATTCTGGATGAGGCAACCTCGGCACTGGATACCGAATCAGAACGCCACATTCAGGAAGCACTTGAAACCGTTATTCAGGGCCGGACAACGCTGGTGATTGCTCACAGGCTGTCGACCATAGAAAAAGCGGACCGGATTCTGGTTATGGAAAACGGGCGCATTATCGAATCGGGGCCCCACGAGGAGCTTCTTGCCAGCAATGGTGCCTATGCCCAGCTACATCAGATGCAGTTCAGTGAGCACTCATGACCTCCCTCATAGAGCGTCTTTGGTACGCTAAAGGCCGCCCACTTTTTGTTCTAACACCGTTTTCCTGGCTGTACAGGGCCGTTGCCGAATCGCGACGGCGCAAGGCCAACAATATCAACGCCGGAAAGCTACCTGTGCCTGTCGTCGTCGTGGGTAATATCACAGCCGGCGGCACCGGGAAATCCCCACTGACGGCATGGCTTGTTGACGAAATACGGACGGCCGGCTGGCGGCCGGTTATTCTTAGCCGTGGCTATGGCGGTAAATCATCCGGATACCCGCTTCTGGTGACAGAAGACACGCTGCCATCGCTTGCAGGGGATGAGCCGGTGATGCTCGCTCAGGCAACGGGTACACCCGTTGTGGTTGATCCAGACCGGTGCCGGGGTGCGGCGTTTGCGCTCGACAATGCTCTGGGCGACGTCCTCATCAGTGATGACGGGCTTCAGCATTACCGGTTGCCGAGGGATATCGAGTTGGCGGTGTTTGATGGCGCCCGCGGTATCGGCAACGGTGCATTGATTCCTGTGGGTCCCCTGCGTGAGCCCGTTAACAGGTTGGATACGGTTGATTTTGTGATTGTGAACGGTGCGACTACTTCCGATGAAGAGGGCCGGGTGCCACCGGAAGCGCTGTCTGGCATCAAGCACCCACACATGTATGCCATGAATCTGCAGCCGACGCGCCTGGTTAACCTCAAAACAGGCGAGACCCGTTCACCCGAAAGCCTCCAGGGCCAGAAGATTCGCTCGATAGCCGGCATAGGTAACCCGACCCGTTTTTTCGATACGCTTAAAGGGTTGGGTGCGAAACAAATCGCCGTACCGTTTCCCGACCATCATCGTTTCCGCCCTGAAGATCTTGGCACCGAATCCGGTCACTTGCTCGTGATGACGGCCAAAGATGGTGTCAAATGCCGCGGTTTCGCCCCGGATAACGCCTGGGTTCTGTATGTCGAGGCACAGCTGCCAAAGGCGTTCTCAGAGGCCATTCTTGCCAAGCTTCGGGCGTGCTCTGGACCATCAACCCCTTAACTGTCAGTGAGACTGAATCATGGATAAAAAACTCTTGGCCTTGCTGGCCTGCCCGGTCTGTAAAGGTGAACTGAAGCTCAATGAAGCCAGGACTGAGCTGGTCTGCTACCAGGACGCCATGGCATTTCCTATCCGGGAGGGTATTCCGGTCATGCTGGCCACTGAGGCCCGCACACTTTCCACCGACGAACGCCTTCACAAAAACTGAACCAGCTCTCTGCAGGATCGAAACCCATGTCTTTTACGGTTGTGATTCCGGCTCGCTATGCCTCCACCCGGCTGCCCGGCAAACCCCTGCTTGATATCGCTGGCAAGCCAATGATTCAGCACGTTTGCGAACGAGCTTCTGAAAGCCGGGCGAGCCGTGTTGTTGTGGCAACAGATGATTCACGTATTCAGGCTGCCTGTGAGGCATTCGGTGCGGAAGTTGTCATGACGTCCCCGAACCATGTCAGCGGCACTGATCGTCTGGAAGAGGTTGTGCGCAAACTGGGCCTGGATGCAGACCACCGCGTTGTGAATGTCCAGGGCGACGAGCCCTTGATCCCGCCACGATTGATTGACCAGGTTGCAGATAACCTGGAGCGGTATCCGGACGTCGCCATCGCGACACTCTGCGAACGCCTCCACGACGTGGAACAGATCTTCAATCCGAACGTCGTAAAAGTTGTTTTTGATCTGGAGGGGATGGCCCACTACTTCAGCCGGGCACCCATTCCCTGGGCACGCGATCACTGGGGCGACATGCTCAAGGATAACCTCTCCAGGCACAATTCAGGAGCTGCGCTGAAAGATGGTGCCGGGTATTTCCGACATATCGGCATCTATGGGTACCGGGCCAGCGTGCTGAGCCGCTTTGTCAGCTGGCCGCCTGCACCGACTGAACTGGCGGAGTCACTGGAACAGCTTCGGGCACTATATAACGGCGCCCGGATACATGTGGAAGTAGCAGCCGGAACGCCGCCGGCAGGCGTTGATACCGAAGCAGATTTGCAACGGGTCAGAGCCTGGATGGCCAAATCTTTTGAATGAGGAGAAAACGGGGTATGAGCAAACCCGCCAGTGTGCTTTTTGTGTGTCTGGGCAACATTTGTCGCTCGCCGACGGCAGAAGGCGTATTTCGCAAACTGGTAGAGCAGGCTGGATTGCAGGACCATATTCTCATCGATTCCTGCGGCACAAGTAACTGGCACATAGGCAAAGGGCCTGATCTGCGGTCGCAGGAAGCTGCGGGGAAGCGCGGCGTCGATATCAGCACACTCAAGGCACGCCAATTCACTGAAAAGGACTTGGATGCCTTCAACTATGTGGTCGTGATGGACCGTCAGAATCTGGCCGATGTGAAAGATATCTGGCACCAGAATGGTGGCACAACGCCCGCATTGTTTCTTGAGTATGGCCGCTCTGAACTCGCCGAAGTTCCCGATCCCTATTTTGGCGGCGAGGACGGGTTTGAGCATGTGCTTGACCTGATTGAAGACGCCGGCGCGGGTCTGCTCCGCACTATTCAGGAGAGTATGGCGTGAGCCCGCAAGCGGAGCTGCAGGAGAACGTTGGGCTGACGAAGCTCAATACTCTGTGCGTATCCGCAACTGCAAGATATTACATGGACGTTGCCAGCCTGAGTGACTTACGCAGCGCTCTGGCGTGGGCGCAGGATAACGGGCACAAAATACTGGTGCTTGGCAGTGGCAGCAATCTTGTTTTTGCCGGGAACTTTGACGGCCTTGTGATTCGCATGCAAATAGCGGCGCGTTCCTGGGAACAGGTTGATGATAAGGGCGCCACACTGGTTTTGGGCGCCGGTGAAAACTGGCATGATGCGGTGCTCTATGCCGCTGGGGCAGGGTATCGGGGTATTGAGAATCTTGCGCTCATCCCCGGCACAGCTGGCGCTGCGCCGGTGCAGAATATAGGCGCCTACGGTGTTGAGCTTTGCGACACGCTGATTTCTGTTACGGCGCTGGATCGTGATTCAAACGAGCTCCTATGTCTTGATAATGCGGAATGTGGCTTTGCCTACAGGGACAGCTTGTTCAAGCGTTCGCCCGGTCGTTACATCATTACCGGGATAAGGCTCCGGTTATCCCGCACAAAGCCTTTGCAACTGGGCTACAGAGATCTTGAAGACTACCTGGGAGACACTGTCTCTCAGGAGTTGGATGTTCTGACCGTCGCCGAGGCTGTAATGGCGATTCGCCGCCGTAAGTTGCCGGACCCCGAGATGATTCCCAACGCAGGCAGTTTTTTCAAAAATCCGGTTGTGCCCGCCGAACACTTCCGTGAACTTCATGCTGCGCATCCAGATGTTGTCGGTTACCCACAGAATGGAACGGTAAAGCTGGCTGCGGCCTGGCTTATTGACCAGAGCGGATGGAAGGGTTACCGCAATGCCCGCGTAGGCGTTCACAACCGCCAGGCGCTGGTGCTGATCAATCATTCAGGTGGCACAGGGCGGGACGTACTGGAATTGGCTTCGGAAATCCGCCAGTCGGTACAGGAACGTTTTGGTGTGAATCTGGAGATGGAACCCGGCATCGTGGGCGGCTGAGTGCTGCAGCTGAACATCCTACCGCCTGCCCGATGAACCAAGGCCTTTTTACTGACCTTGGTTCAGTTCTTCCTGCAAACTCCCGCTGCAGGTGCCTCTATCAGCCTTTAAGCGGCGATGCGTTGACAAGAAACGCCAGCGCGTCGGCGACGGCCACGTCCTGTTTGTCAGCGTCTCTGCGCCCTTTGTATTCAAGAGTGCCAGCGGCAAGCCCGCGATCGGAAATCACGAAGCGGTGGGGAATGCCAATCAGTTCCATATCGGCAAACTTTACGCCCGGGCGCTCCTTACGGTCGTCCAGCAGCACGTCATAGCCAGCCTGACGTAGCTGCTCGTAGAGCTTCTCACCGGCTTCGGCCACTATGGGCGTTTTGTGGGCATTGAGCGTAACAATAGCGACCTGGAACGGCGCGATGGCATCGGGCCAGATGATGCCTTTGTCATCGTGGTTTTGCTCGATTGAGGCAGCCACGATTCGGGACACACCAATGCCGTAGCAGCCCATGTCCATGATCACGGTTTTACCATTCTCATCGAGTACCGTGGCATCCATGGCCGTGCTGTATTTGTTGCCCAGCTTGAAGATGTGGCCAACTTCAATACCTCTGCGTATCTCCAGTGTGCCTTTGCCATCCGGGCTGGCATCGCCTTCTACAACATTGCGAATGTCTTCAACCCGGCCCAGCGGCAGATCCCGCTCCCAGTTCACGCCGGTCAGATGGTAGCCTTCCCGATTAGCGCCACAGACAAAATCTGCAAGATGAGCTGCGCTGCGATCAACGATAACCGGCACTTGCAGATTTACCGGGCCAATAGAGCCCGCTTTACAACGGATGGCTGCTTCGATTTCTTCATCAGTAGCCATGGTCAGAGGCTCTGCCACGCCTTCCAGGTTTTCCGCCTTGATCTCATTCAGCGTGTGATCGCCGCGCAATATCAGGCCGATAAGACCCGCATTGCTCCCTTCACCCGCTTCATCCGCTTGCGCTTTAACCAGCAAGGTTTTTACTGTGCGGGTTGCGTCAATGTTCAGAAATTGCGAGATAGCTTCAATGGTGCGCTGATCCGGCGTTGCAACTTCTTTCAGGTCTTCAGCCGGTGCTGCGCGTTCGCCAGAGGGGGCAACCGCTTCGGCCTTTTCGATGTTGGCGGCGTAATCGCTGTCTGTGCTGAACACAATGTCGTCTTCACCCGACGAGGCGAGAACGTGGAATTCATGGGACGCACTGCCACCAATGGCGCCTGAGTCTGCCTGTACCGGGCGGTAATCCAGCCCCAGGCGGTCAAAGATAGCGCAGTATGTTCGATGCATAACCTGATAGGTTTCATCCAGGGATTCGGCATTCACATGGAAGGAGTAAGCATCTTTCATGATGAATTCCCGGGCACGCATCACCCCGAAACGAGGGCGGCGTTCGTCGCGAAACTTGGTCTGGATTTGGTAGAAGTTGGTCGGTAGTTCCTTGTAGCTTTTCAGCTCATTGCGGACCAGGTCGGTAATGACTTCTTCGTGAGTAGGGCCAAAGCAGAACTCGCGACCGTGGCGGTCGTTCATTCTTAGCAGCTCACCACCGTATTGCTCCCAGCGACCGGATTCCTGCCACAGTTCCGCAGGCTGAACTGCTGGCATGAGAACTTCCTGCGCGCCGCTCTTGTCCATTTCTTCTCGAACAATTCGCTCAACCTTGCGCAGGGTTCTCAGGCCCATGGGCAGCCAGGTATAAAGGCCGGCCGCCAGTTTCCGGATCATGCCTGCACGCAGCATCAACTGGTGGCTGATAACCTCTGCGTCAGAGGGCGTCTCTTTCTGGGTTGCAATCAGGTAACGGCTCGCTCGCATCGTGGTTTCCGTTCATTGGTGTTTCATAAAAGGGTGTTTCGTAAAGTGGCGTTTATTGTACGGAGCCTGCTGCACAAGGTACAGATGGCGAACAGCGTTATCGGGTAAGCGAACGGCGTATCAGGACAAATACCCCAGAGGCAGGGCGGTGCTATCGATGACACGTTTCAATACGAAGCTCGAGTGAACGCCGCTGACTCCCTGAATCCGCGTAATCCGGTTGAGCAAAAAGTGGTGATAGTGATCCATATCCGGCACCACCACTTTCAGCATGTAATCCGCATCGTGGCCGGTCACCAGATAGCATTCCAGAATCTCCGGGTATTCGCTCACCTGTTCCTCAAACGCTGAAAAACGCTCAGGTGTGTGCCTGTCCATTCCGATCAGAATGATGGCGGTCAGCGACAGGCCAAGCTTCTTATGATCAAGCACCGTAACCGTACGCATAATAATGCCCGCATCCTCAAGCGCACGCATCCGTCTCAGGCACGGGGAAGGAGAGAGCCCCACTTTTTCCGCGAGCTGCTGGTTGGTCAGGGAGGCATCCTTTTGTATCTGGGCCAGGATGCGACGGTCGGTTCTATCAATTTGTATGAGCGTTTCCGATTTTATTGGCATAAAAATGTCCATACGTCGTATATAGTGAAATATATGGCTAATAAATTACGCTTTTGCCCTTCAATTAGCAATCACATGCTTCAAAGAACGCGGTAAGCTAAGTGCTATGGAGACAAACCCTGGAAGCGCAACGGAGAACGACAGACATGGCTTTTGATCATCGCAAATACGTGGCCTTCAGGCCGATCGCAAAAACCGACCGCCGTTGGCCCGACAAGGTCATCGAAAAAGCACCGACCTGGTGTGCAGTAGACCTACGCGATGGCAACCAGGCTCTGGTAAAGCCCATGGATGTTGCACAGAAACAACGCATGTTCGACTTGCTCGTCAAGTTGGGGTTCAAGGAAATCGAAATCGGTTTTCCAGCCGCCAGCCAGCCGGATTTTGATTTCTGTCGCAAGTTGATTGAAGAAAACCGGATTCCTGATGATGTAAAAATCCAGGCGCTGACTCAGGCCAGGCCGGAGTTGATTGAGCGCACCTATGAAGCATTGGAAGGTGCCCGCAGCGCTATTGTTCACGTGTACAACTCCACATCGACGGTACAGCGGGAGCAGGTGTTCGGGCTCGACCGGGCCGGGATTCGGGATATTGCGGTTAACGGTGCCCAAGTGGTCAAGGATTTTGCCGCACGCTATCCGGGCACCGAATGGACGTTCCAGTATTCACCGGAGAGCTTTACCGGCACCGAGCTGGACTTTTCGGTTGAGGTTATCGACGCAGTAACGGACGTATGGCGCCCGGACGAAGGACAGCCGGTTATCATTAATCTGCCTGCCACAGTAGAAATGTCGACTCCGAACGTGTTTGCGGATCAAATTGAATGGGTCTGTGACAACATCCGTCGGCGGGACCATATCAGCATCAGCGTTCACACCCATAACGATCGTGGTTGTGGCGTGGCAGCGGCGGAGCTGGCCGTTATGGCGGGTGCCGACCGGGTAGAAGGCACGCTGATGGGAAATGGCGAGCGCACGGGTAACATGGATCTGGTGACCATGGCCATGAATCTGTATTCCCAGGGCATTGATCCGACGCTGGACTTGTCAGGCATGGCGGAAATCACAGAAGTTGTCGAGTCTTGTACGGAAATATCAACCCACCCACGCCATCCCTATGCAGGCGAACTGGTATTCACGGCATTCTCCGGAAGCCATCAGGACGCAATTCGCAAGTGCCTTGCACGCAGAAAAGACGGGGATGTGTGGAATGTGGCGTACCTGCCTATTGATCCGTTTGATCTGGGCCGCCGATACGAAGAAGTTGTGCGCATCAACAGTCAGTCTGGCAAGGGTGGAGTGGCCTATGTCCTTGAGCGGGATTACAACATCAGCCTGCCGCGCTGGTTGCAGATCGAGTTCAGCAAGGTTGTTCAGAAGGCCGCAGAAACCAATGGTGGTGAGATCGACTCACTGTCGATTCATGCCCTGTTCGAGCAGCGCTACCTGAAGGTTCATGAAGACTGGGCGCTGCGTGCCTATGATCTGCACAGGGACGATCAGGGCGTATTTGCGGAAGTAACTTTCGGGCAAGAGTCGTCTCCGACGCGTCTCGAAGGTCGCGGCTCTGGCGCAGTAGAGGCAGTCTCCGCCGCACTGGAAAAACGTTTTGGGTTTGCAATAGCCGTAGAAGCCTATGACGAATTTGCGTTGGGCGAGGGAACTCGGGCCAATGCGCTTGCTTGTATACGCCTCACCGCAGGCGGCAGGCATTGCAGCGCTGCTGCTTTGGCTGAAGACACAACCTCCGCGACCCTGCAGGCGTTGTTTTCCGCCGTTGCCCAGGCTGCAGGGGAATCGGGAGAGAAGGGAAGCAGTCAGAAAAATGCGACAGAGAGCGCGATAAGTGCCTAATCAGAATGCAACAAGCCGGCACGCGTGCCGGCTTGTTGCATTCTCCCATGCCCGCAAGGGGCAGAGAGCGAAAACATAACCTCAGACCGGGGTAACGTTTTCTGCCTGTGGGCCTTTGGGGCCCTGTGTTACGGTAAACTGCACCTGCTGACCTTCTGTCAGTGTGCGGAAGCCGCTTGAGGTAATGGCACTGTAGTGTACGAAAACGTCACTGCCGCCATCCTGAGCTATAAAGCCGAAGCCTTTGGATTCGTTAAACCACTTTACGGTGCCTGTTACTGTATCGGACATTGATCTTTCCTGTATTTCTGAGATTGCCCCTTATGGGGCACTGAAGATTTTCAACAGCAATTTCAGTATAGACCGAGTTTGGGGGTCGTCAACGTTTTTTAGTTGCTTTTATATCCATAAAAAACAAAGATTTATGTCTCGATGAATAAAAATGCCCGCACCATGATGTGGTGCGGGCATTTTGTTGTCAGCTGCACGGGTCTCAGCGGCGGAACTGCTCGCTGATCTCCTCAAGTATCGCCGGGTCATCAATGGTGCTGGGAACCGAGTATTCCTCCCCATCGGCAATCTGACGGATAACCCGACGCAGGATTTTTCCGGAGCGGGTTTTGGGCAAACGCTCAACCACAAGGGCTCTGCGGAAGCAGGCTATTGCGCCGATTTTGTCCCGGACCATCTCGACAAGCTCATCCTCCAGTTCGTCGTGATCAATGGTAGCACCGTCCTTGATCAACACGAGGCCAAGTGGGACCTGGCCTTTCATGTCGTCGTGTGCACCTACCACGCAGCACTCGGCGATCGCGGGGTGGGAAGCAACAACTTCCTCCATCTCTCCGGTTGAGAGCCGGTGGCCTGCCACGTTGATAACGTCATCCGTGCGGCCCATAACGAATACATAGCCGTCGTCATCAATAAAGCCGCCATCCCCAGAGCTGTAAAAACCGGGAATGGGTTTGAGGTAGCTGTCCTGAAACCTTTGGTCATCGCCCCATACAGTCACCATGCAACCAGGTGGCAGTGGCAGCTTTACAGTAATTTGCCCTTGTTCGCCAGCCGGCATCTGGCCGCCATCAGGACTTACAATCTGCACGTCATATCCAGGCGAGGGAACAGTTGCAGAGCCCGGCTTGGTTTCCATCGTCTCGATACCCACCGGGTTGCAGCAAATGGCCCAGCCGGTTTCGGTTTGCCACCAGTGGTCCAGTATCGGGAGCTGAGTGTGCTCCCGGAGCCAGTCATAGGTGGGTGGGTCCAGGCGTTCCCCGGCCAGGAAGATACGTCTTAGTGAACTGATATCGTAACGCGAAAGCTGATCGGCCTCAGGGTCTTCCTTACGCACAGCGCGGAAAGCCGTGGGCGCGGTGAATAGAAGATTAACACCATGATCCTGAACCACGCGCCAGAAAGCGCCAGCATCCGGGGTTCTGACCGGTTTACCTTCATAAAGTATGGTTGTGCAGCCCGCGAACAAGGGGGCATAAACAATGTAACTGTGGCCAACCACCCAGCCCACATCGGAGGCCGCCCAGAATATATCTCCCGGCTTGGCGTCATACACCAACTGCATGCTGTATTTGAGGGCGACGGCGTGCCCTCCGTTGTCTCTTACAACACCCTTGGGTTTGCCCGTGGTGCCTGAGGTGTAAAGCACATACAGCGGGTCCGTTGCCAGCACGGGCACGGGGTCAGCCGGCTCGGCGCTGGCCATCAGGTCGCCCCAGTCATGATCACGGCCAGCTTGCAGCCCGGCTTTAGCTTGGGGGCGCTGATAGACAACACAGAATTCAGGCTTGTGGGATGCCTGTTCTATGGCTTTATCGACCAGAGGTTTATACTCGATTACTTTCGTGACTTCGATGCCGCAGGACGCGGTAATTACCGCTTTGGGTTGTGCGTCGTCGATTCGTACTGCGAGTTCGTGGGCGGCAAAGCCGCCAAAGACCACCGAGTGAACAGCACCAATGCGGGCGCAGCCCAGCATCGCAATAACGGCTTCGGGAATCATCGGCATATAGATGATAACCACATCGCCCTTGCTGACTCCCTGTGCTTTCAGAGCCCCGGCGAAACGAGCAACTTCGTCGGTCAGTTCGCTGTAGGTGTAGCTGCGCTTGGCACCGGTAACCGGCGAATCGTATATGAGGGCTTTCTGATCACCCCGGCCAGCTCGCACATTGGCATCCAGGGCTATATCGGAGGTGTTGAGTGTACCGTCAGGAAACCACTGACCATGGCCGTTGTCGGTGGCTTGCCAGATGGTCGCAGGTGGCTGGATCCAGTCAATGCTGCCTGCTTTTTCACGCCAGAATTCTTCCGGCTTGTCTATCGATCTCCGGAATTCTGAGTGGTAGTCCATACGTTCTGCCTCATTATGCCTGTTGTTATTTTGTTGTCAGTTACCTCCAACTTTAGGCGCTTTGAGATAGTGAACCAGTAGACCATAGGATTAGTTCCCGGGGTTTTGGGGCCAGTTGTTCTCCAGGTTGATGGATTTTACCTCCGCCGTAACGGTGCCGTTTGCGACGTGCGCGGAAATTCGATCGCCAGCGGCGACATCTGGCGCGTTACGGATAATGTTGCCGTGTTCATCGCGAACGATGGCGTACCCACGCCCCAAAGTGGCCAAGGGGCTTACAACGTTGAGCGTTCCGGCGGTGTGCTCCAGCCGGTCCTGAAGCTTCGCCAGGATTCTCTTCATAGCCTTGTCCAGTTGCGAGGCAGACCGATCGAGTGCGTCACGGCTGTTTGCAAGCTGTTTGCGCGGCGACTGCATGGCGAGACGTTGCGCCAGATGGTTGCTGCGCACCTGCGAACGATCCAGCCGCTGCCCCATGGTCTTGCCCAACCGCAGCTCCAGATCGTCCAGGCGTTGAGCCTTCTCCAGCAACTCTCGCCGTGGATCACGCAAACGTGCTGAGAGGTGTTCCAGTTTTGTGTTGAGTCGTTGCAGTGCTCTTCTGGCGGCGTTTGCCAGCCGGAACTCGCGGTCATTGATTTGCCGGAGCATATCCTTCTGATCGGGCGACACTTTTTCAGCCGCAGCGGAGGGTGTGGGTGCCCGCAGATCCGCCACAAAGTCGGCGATGGTGACGTCCGTCTCATGACCGACAGCGCTGACCGTGGGAATGGGGCAGGCCGCTATTGCCCGGGCGACGGCTTCCTCGTTAAAGCACCAAAGGTCTTCCAGAGAGCCTCCACCACGGCCGATAATCAGCACATCGGCGACGCCGTGAGCTTGGGCCAGTTCGATGGCCCGGACAATTTCCGCCGTAGCGGGCTTGCCCTGAACCGTTGTGGGATAGAGGGTGACCGGTATGGCAGGACAGCGCCGTGCAAGAACGGTAAGAATATCGTGTATGGCCGCACCAGTCGGAGAGGTGACGACGCCAATGTGTGCGGGCAGCGCGGGAATTGGCTTCTTTCGGCCTGCCTCAAACAGGCCTTCTGCCTGTAGCTTGCGTTTTAACTCCTCAAAGGCTTGCTGCAGTGCGCCAAGGCCGGCGGGCTCAATGTGCTCAACAATAATCTGGAAGTCACCCCGGTTCTCATACAGGGTTACCTTGCCGCGAATGCGAACCTGGTCACCCTCTTTGGGTATGGAGCGAATTCGCTGGTTCAGCCCCCGGAACATGGCGCAGCGAACCTGGCATTTTTGATCCTTCAGGGAAAAATACCAATGCCCGGAAGAGGGCCTTGAAAAACCGGACAGCTCACCTTCAACCCACACCTGCATGAAGCTGGTTTCCAGCAGGTGCCTGGCCTGATGGTTCAGCTCGCTGACGCTCAGCGCCCTGGTCCGGGTATCCTGAAACACGTCATTCACCAAAAACTCCTGACCGGCCTATACGCAATAGCCGAAAAATATGAGTGTAAATTTCTGGAAATTCAAACACATGCGGTAAGTGACAGGAAACTGTGCAGTTTACTGACCTGCGACACCTCTTTATAATAGGTCGATTACGCATTTTACTTTGCGGCTGCACCCTCCTTAATCTATCGGTGCCGCGCGGAAGGTTTAAATTTAGCACGTTCAAAAGGCCGATCCCAATGCTGCGAATTGCCGAAGAAGCTCTCACATTTGATGACGTTCTGTTGGTGCCCGGTTATTCCGAGGTTTTGCCACACGAAGTGGACCTGCGCACTAAATTGACCCGGACTATTACGCTGAACCTACCACTGGTGTCTGCGGCCATGGACACGGTAACCGACGCAGAGCTGGCGATTGCCATGGCTCAGGAAGGCGGTATTGGCATCATGCACAAGAACATGAACCCGGATCAGCAGGCTGCTGAAGTGCGCCGGGTGAAAAAGTTCGAAAGTGGCGTAGTAAAAGACCCGATTACCGTCAGCCCGCAAAACACCGTGCGTGAGCTGGTTGAAATTACCATGGCCAACAACATTTCCGGTTTGCCGGTAGTTGACGGAAATGAACTGGTTGGCATCGTTACCGGTCGCGATATCCGTTTTGAGAGCAGCATGGATACGCCGGTGCACCAGATTATGACGCCGAAAGAGAAGCTGGTGACAGTGCAGGAAGGCGCGAGCCTTGATGAGGTTAAAGAATTGCTGCATCGCCACCGCATTGAAAAAGTGCTGGTGGTAAATGCTGACTTCCAGCTGCGCGGCCTGATTACTGCTAAAGACATTCAAAAGTCGAAAGACTACCCGTTGGCGTGCAAAGACAGCCAAGGGCGATTGCGAGTAGGTGCCGCAGTTGGCACCGGTGGCGACACCGAAGCGCGTATTATCGCGCTGGCCGATGCCGGCGTGGATGTGATTGTGGTGGACACGGCCCACGGCCATTCACGTGGTGTAATCGAGCGCGTGCGCTGGATTAAAGAGCACTACCCGGACCTTCAAGTGATCGGCGGCAACATTGCTACCGCTGAAGCGGCTATAGCGCTGGCTGATGCCGGTGCGGATGCGGTGAAAGTGGGTATTGGCCCCGGCTCTATCTGCACCACCCGGATTGTTGCTGGCGTGGGCGTACCGCAGATTTCTGCAGTGTCCAGCGTCGCTGACGCGCTGAAAGATCGTGGTATTCCGCTGATTGCTGATGGTGGCGTGCGCTTCTCCGGCGATATTTCCAAGGCTATCGTTGCCGGCGCCCACTGCGTAATGATCGGCAGCCTGTTGGCGGGCACAGATGAAGCGCCCGGCGAAATCGAACTGTACCAGGGGCGCAGCTACAAGGCCTATCGTGGTATGGGTTCACTGGGCGCCATGGGGCAGGGCTCAAGCGACCGTTACTTCCAGGACGCCAGTAAAGGTATTGAAAAGCTGGTACCGGAAGGCATTGAAGGTCGCGTTGCCTGCAAAGGCCCAATGCGCAATATCATCCACCAGTTGATAGGGGGGCTGCGTGCGTCCATGGGCTACACCGGGAGCGCGAACATGTCAGAAATGCGCACCAAGCCGCAATTTGTCCGCATTACCGGCGCTGGTATGCGTGAAAGCCATGTGCACGACGTAACCATCACCAAAGAAGCGCCAAACTACCGCGTCAGCTGAGAGCAGACAGCCAGGGTGTGGCTCTGACCGGAGCCGCACAGCCTATTTTTTTCGAGGATTCTATGGCCCACAACATTCACGACCACCGTATCCTGATTCTGGATTTTGGTTCCCAGTACACCCAGCTGATTGCCCGCCGCGTGCGTGAGATTGGTGTGTTCTGTGAGGTTCGCGCTTTCAACATTACCGATGACGAGCTGAAGGCGTTCAACCCCAAAGGCATCTTGCTGGCCGGTGGCCCTGAATCTGTTACCGAACTGGGTGGGCCGCGCGCACCTGAGGGGCTGTTTGATCTTGGTATTCCGGTGCTGGGCATCTGCTACGGCATGCAAACCATGGCCGAGCAGCTGGGCGGGCGAGTTGCCAGTTCGGAAAAGCGTGAGTTCGGTTATGCTCAGGTGAAAGTGCGCGCCAAGGGCCCGCTACTGCAGGACATTACGGATCACCTGACTGCAACTGGCGAATCCCTGCTCGACGTCTGGATGAGCCACGGTGACAAGGTTGTGGCTATGCCTGAGGGCTTTGAGCTGCTGGCTTCAACCGAGAGCGCACCCATTGCTGCGATGCAGGACCTGTCACGTAATCTTTACGGCCTGCAATTCCATCCGGAAGTGACTCACACTCTGCAGGGCAAGCGGATTCTTGAGCATTTCGTGATGAACATCTGTGGCTGTGAAGCTCTATGGACTCCCGCCAAGATTGTTGACGACGCAGTGCAAAAGATCCGTGAGCAGGTAGGTTCCGACAAAGTGTTGCTTGGCCTGTCTGGCGGTGTAGATTCGTCTGTAACGGCAGCGCTTCTGCACAAGGCCATTGGCGACCAGCTTACCTGTGTGTTTGTCGACAACGGCTTGCTGCGCCTGAACGAAGGTGATCAGGTGATGGACATGTTTGGCAGCAGCATGGGCGTAAAAGTCATTCGTGCCGATGCGGAAGAGCGCTTTCTGACCAACCTCAAGGGCGTTAGCGATCCTGAGCAGAAGCGTAAGGTTATTGGCAATACCTTCATTGATGTGTTCGATGAGGAAGCCACGCGTATCAAGGATGTGAACTGGCTCGCCCAAGGCACTATTTACCCGGACGTGATCGAATCCGCGGCCTCAAAAACCGGCAAGGCCCATGTGATCAAATCCCACCATAACGTGGGTGGCCTGCCGGAAACCATGAAGCTGAAGTTGGTAGAGCCCCTGCGTGAGCTGTTCAAAGACGAAGTGCGTCGCATTGGTCTTGAACTTGGCCTGCCTTACGATATGGTCTACCGCCACCCATTCCCGGGGCCAGGCTTGGGCGTGCGCATACTGGGCGAAGTAAAAAAAGACTACGCCGACATCTTGCGCCGCGCCGATGCCATCTTCCTGGAAGAATTGCACCGCGCTGATTTTTACCACAAAACCAGCCAGGCCTTTGCCGTGTTCCTGCCGGTAAAATCAGTAGGTGTAGTAGGAGATGCCCGTCGCTACGAGTGGGTAATTGCACTGCGCGCCGTTGAAACCATCGATTTCATGACCGCACGCTGGGCACACCTGCCGTACGAGCTGCTGGAAACTGTGTCTAATCGTATTATCAATGAGATCAGCGGTGTTTCACGGGTGACTTACGATGTGTCTTCCAAGCCGCCGGCTACGATTGAGTGGGAGTAGCCCTGGTCCCGCAATGACAGGTGGCATCAACCGGGATAAAGACATTGCTTGACAGGATGACGGCAGTTTCAAAGCGCGCACTGTGTGCCAGGAGTATATGTATCCTCGTCGCCATTCTGTTTATACAGGGTTGCGCCCAGTTGCCCCCTCAGAATGCATCGCCGCTGTCGTACGCGTTTGATCGTCCGGAGGAAACGCGCCTGGGCCACCAGGTTCAACCTTACCTGCAGAATCAATCGGGTGATTCCGGATTTTACATTCAGGACGCCGGTCGCCAGGCCTTTTTACAGCGCGCCGCGCTGATTGAGGCTGCCGAGCAAAGTATCGATGCGCAGTACTACATCTGGAACAGCGACGTGTCGGGGACTTATCTGGCGCGACGCCTGCTAGTGGCCGCCGACCGCGGTGTGCGTGTGCGGCTGTTACTCGATGATGTCAATTTGGACGGGCGCGATACGATGTTCGCCGCGCTGGATCAGCATCCCAATATTGAGATTGCCATCTACAATCCCTTCGCGGTCCGCTCGGGTATCGGTAAATGGCTGAGCTTTATCACCGACTTTCAGCGTCTCAATCAGCGCATGCACAACAAGACCTTCGTGGTCGACGGCGCGCTAGGCATCATGGGTGGCCGCAATATCGGCGATGAGTACTTCGATTTACACCCACAGGTGAATTTTCGCGACCGCGATGTCCTGATCGCGGGTCCGATCGTTGCTGACCTGTCCGCCAATTTCGATGCGTTCTGGAACAGCGCGTCAAGCTACCCCATTAGCCAATTGGAGCCTGATGCTGCGGAGGGACAGGGCCTGAACGCACAGCTGGATCAGATCCGTGTGTCCGCATCCGATACTGCCGGGCTCACTCGGGTGCCGCCGCAAAATGCGACGTCAGCGTTCGAGTACATGGCGCAGGTGCTGCCGGTACTGACTTGGGCCGAGGGGGAGCTGGTGTTCGATTCACCGGTGGTGATTAGTCAAGCGGATACGGATCGCCCCCAACGCAGTGCCCAGGCGCTGCACAAACTTGTTGAGCAGGCTGACAAGGAAATTCTGGTGGAATCCGCGTATCTCATTCTCGGAGACGATCAGCTCGATATATTGAGAAAGATCAGCGCACGAGGCGTCCATGTCTCGGCCCTGACCAATTCACTGGCCTCTAACGACCTCACCACCAATCATGCTGGCTACGCACGTCGTCGCGGCGCGATGCTGGCCAACGGGGCGGAGCTGTATGAGTTGCGGCCCGACGCAGCAGCCTGCTCGAGTTGGATTGAGATGCCGGGCTTCTGTAGTAACGGTGCGGTGGGCCTGCACGCCAAATCGGCGGTATTCGATCGCAAAACCTTGTACATCGGCTCATTCAACATCAATCTGCGTTCGATCTACCTCAATTCTGAAACTGTGCTGGTAATCCACAGCCCCCAACTGGCAGAGCAGCTTGCGCAGGACATCGAAGCGGCAATGGTGCCGGAAAACAGCTGGCGGGTGACCCGGGAGGGGGATGGGCAACTGCTCTGGTCGGCGGATGAGGGGCAATCCTGGACGCACGAACCGGCCACGGGATTCTGGCGGCGTTTCAAATCCGGTCTGTTCAGCTTGTTGCCAATGGAGAAGTATCTGTAACTTCGAATAGCTGTTTGCGCAAACATCCGAGGCGGGACTCACTACGAAAACGCATCGTTCAATAATTGCAGGGCGCGTTTCAGCGCCTTGCCTTATTCACGGGAGCCTGACTCGATGTGTTGCGGTCATGCGTTGGTAGTGGCGGCCGATCAATACCGCTAGCCAGATCCACACGGAGGCCAGTCCCATATTGACCAGCGCAAATTGGGTGATACCAAACCCGAACCAGTTGAGGCCGGCATAAATCGCTCCGGCTTGCACCAAATCACCGACGCGCCAGAAAAACGTGTCGATTGCAGTCTTGCCTTCGTATTTTTCGATCTGGGTGAGAGGCAGGTAAATAGCATGTCGGGTGGTATTCATAATGGAGTAGTCAGTTGCGTTTTCGATGATTTTTACCAGCCAGATGAGGCTGAAAATCGGTAGAAAAACGACCATGCCATAGCCCAGCATGGCGATTACCGGCAGGATGAGCAGTGCCCCGCTAATACCGATCCATCGATAGATCCGCGATACCAGGAACACTTGAATGATGAATCCCAGAACGGTTGTCGCAGTGAAATAATCGCTGTAAAAACCTGCAATAACTTCGCTTTTCCCCAGATTGCTTGTGGCTATTTCGGTTGTTGCCCGCGCACTGACAAAATCGGCAAAAATAAACTCACCGGTACTGTTGATCCAGTTCAGCAAGACTGCCACTACGGCAATCAAGATCAGATACCGGCTGCGCACCACCACCGCCAGACCACCCATGAAATGATCAAGCTGACTGCATCCGTCGGTCGTGTCTGCGCGGTAAGTGGAGGCTGATTCACCTGGTATCAACCGGTGCGCAGCGGGTATAAAAATCGTGGTAGCCGCAAGTAAAAGACCGGCCATAAGCAGTAGATTGAAGGGCCCGAGAACAGGCAACAGAAAACTGAAAATCTGCGTACCGAGCACTGCGCCCAGCGCCTGTCCTGCCAAAATGATGGGGAACAGGCGTTGGCCACTGTCCACGTTGAAACAGTCCGCCGCAAAGGCCCAGAATTGAGTAATCATCATAACGCCATAAACACCCACCCAGACGTAATACACAAAGCCCAACTCCATGCCCGCACGGCCCAGGAAATAGAAGATAAGTATGTTGCCAGCAAAGAAAAAAGTGATCCATCGTATGAGTTGGACCTTTTGCGTGCAGCGAAACAACATGCCGTACAGCGGGATGACAAAAAACAGCAGCAGAGCAATGGCTGCCATGGCATAACTTCTTACTTCGGCGCTAAAGGAAGTGAGTATCAACGTTTCCCGCAGGGTCTTGAAGACGTAGTAGCAGATCATCAAGACCATGGCGTACATAGAGAACAAAATAACCGCCCAACCTTCTCCAGGCCGCATTTCCGTGAAAATGGAAAGACAGTGTTCGCACAGATTCAGTTTTTCAGATTGTTTTTTCACTGGTCTCAGGTTTCCCGGTTTTCCTGTAAACAGACCTACAGGGTTGTTAATTGTCTGTAACTTAACTGGATAAGCGGGGTCTATTTTTTCAATGGTCGTATGCGGGTTGGGTTTTTCTCTTATCCTGAAATATCAGAGGGTAAAGGAGCTATTTTGTTACAAGTTAATGTCATGTTGCCATGTGTGGTTTTAAAGCGGCTAATCAGGTGGAGAATCATCGCCTGTGCGCTTATCTGGCTTACACCAGCGTTATTACCGGCTGCTTACCTCGAAAGCCCAGCTGAGGGGGAAGCTACGCAAGCCCTTGGTCGGATCATCGTCGAGATGAAGAACAATCCGCGCGGCCCATTCTCTCGCATTCGTTGGTTCTGTAACGACGGCAGTATCCTGGCGCCCAAATCGTTTGCCTGCGTTGAGCACGGCGGTGGACGCCAGCACGGTCAATGGAGTGAGGCTACGCTGGATCTGCAAGCAGCTGGCTTCCCCATAGCCAACGTGCTTGCCGAACTGGGCGCCGATGACTTTGGTGAGCAGCCTCAGGAGCAGAGGCATTTTCGCATGTTATTGTTGGAGCGGTTTCTGATCGCCCACGACAATGGGTGGATTTTCCGCCAGACGCGTTTTTACCGGGGTGCCCAGCAGGTGGAGGACGAGGAAGCCGCAGCCCGGCGGATTCTGCAAGGTCTGATACAAAAGCCACAATGGCGGGAACACCGTTTTGCACTGCTGTTTGAAGCGGTGCGCCTGTTACCGCGCGACAGTAATGATCCGTCCGTCATTGGGCTGCGCGGTATGGCGGCGACATTGGCTAAACAGGATCCGGGCTTTGCCCCCCTGCGCGCCAAGATTCATGGCAGCCCTGATCACAAGGATGCGCAACGCGTGCGCGACTATGCCACCAGCAGTGGCCGTGCCGCATTGCGGGACCAATACACCGCTCTGGCCCAGGTAATCGACGTGGTGTTTGCGGCACCTGATCTTGCCGCGATGACAACCAACCTGGTAACGGCAGTGGGTGACCGGCCAGTGGCAATAGAATTACGTCACAGTGCTTCGGCGCTGGCGAGTGCAAAAGGTGCTGGCGCGCGACTGGCGATTGGGGGCCGCTTGTTAGCGATGATACGCAACCGGTTAACGGAATTCGGCTCAGAGGCGTTGATGGTGCAGGCTTTGGAACTGGCCGTGGCAATGCAACGACAGACCTTTATCGATGCCGTATCGCTGAGCCAGCAATGGCAGGGCAGGCCGCGCAAAGAATTGCTGCACTGGATGCGGGATGTCATTGAGGTCGCATACGGTACGGGGTTGTTAACGCCGTTTGAGCGGGAGCAACTGGGCCGGGTATTCGAATCCTTGGACACCGGCGAACTGTCCCTCGATCATTATCGAAAAAACCTGAATGACCTGGCGCGGGCGCCGGAATGGTCACGCCGACGCTTGATGTTCTATTTTTCGCTGCCCATGGAAAAGCTGAGCCAGATCGAGCCACTCGCCGTCAACTATTTACCGGACCGTCTGCGAGCTAGCCCGCTACTGGCCTACTCGGCGCTACTGGACACGCTCAGCAGGGATGCCGCAGGTCTGACCGGCTATCACAGCGAATTGTTCGGTACCCCTGTCGCACTGGGGCTGCATAGCCTTAATCCTGGTTTGGCGCGCGGAACCTTGCGCACACTGGATGACATAAAAAATGCAAATTACCTGGACGATTCAATTGTCATTGTTCCCGAAACCATCGAGGATCTGCCGCCTGTCAGCGGTATCCTCACGGCCCATGAAGGTAACTATCTGTCTCACGTCCAACTTCTGGCGCGCAATCTCGGCATTCCCAATGTTGTAGTAGATGAGTCTTTGTTGCCTGTTGTGCAGGGCCATCGTGGGCAACGGGTAATGTTGGCGGCGAGCCCTGGTGGCATCGTACGACTGCTGCGCGACACACAATCCGCTGAAGAAACTGTATCGAAGGGGGCAGAGCCAATAGCCGCGGTAATCAACGTCGATATCGGCAAATTGGATCTGCAACGGACGCAACCCATTGCGACCAGCCACTTGGGCGGCGGCGACTCCGGGGTTATCGTCGGGCCCAAGGCGGCTCAGCTCGGTGAGTTGACCCGGTACTTTCCGCAACACGTATCGCCGGGGCTAGCCATTCCCTTTGGTGGCTTCCGGCAGATGTTGGAACAAGCGGCGACACCCGGCGGGGCCAGCATGTTTCAGACACTGAGCACGCGTTATGGGCAGATCGCCGCAATGCCCGATGCTGCGCAACGGAATGAAACCGCCAGGGCGTTTCTTGCTCGATTGCGCAACTGGATCATCAATACTCCGTTTCCCCCGGGCTTTGAGGAAACGCTGCGCCGTTCCATGGCGCAGACCTTTGGCGTGGACGGCAGTTACGGTGTGTTCGTGCGTTCGGACACCAACGTTGAGGACCTGCCGGGCTTTACCGGTGCCGGACTGAATCTGACCATCCCCAACGTCGTCGGCTTTGACAACATACTGCAGGCGATCCGCAAGGTCTGGGCATCACCTTTCAGCGAGCGCGCCTACGGCTGGCGCCAGGCTCTCATGGATCGACCGGAGCACCTGTACGCCGCGGTATTGCTGCACAAGAGTATTCCCAATGATATTTCTGGCGTCATGGTCACCGCCGATGTGGAGAGCGGATCCAGAGAGTTTATTACCCTGGTGGTGAATGAAGGTGTGGCTGGCGGTGTGGATGGTCAGGCGGCAGAGACAATCCGTGTCAGGGTAAGAGACGCTCGGGTCGAGCTGCTGAATTCAGCAACCGCACCACAGCGGCGCAACCTTCTGCCTGCGGGCGGATCACAGTTGGTGCCCGCCAGCGGCGCCGCGCGGCTGCTTGACGAAGAGTCTATCAGGCAGGTACTTGCGTTTACCGCGAGGCTGCCTGACTGGTTTGGCGGCACCTCGCAATCCGCAGCGGGTGGTGTGGTTGCCGACGTGGAATTCGGTTTTGTTAAGGGGCGGCTGATGCTTTTGCAAATCCGTCCTTTTGTGCAGGATGAGGCCGCGACAAACAACCGCTATTTGCAAGCCATGGATAACGTGCTGGCCGGACTGGACAGCATCCAGGTCGACCTGCACCAGGCTCCGGAGGTAAGACCATGAGGTGGGTACTACTGTGGTTTCTTGTGCTCGGCCTGGAGGCCAGTGTCCACGCCTATCCGCTGGACGGTTATGAGTATACCGGGATTCGGCGTCTCGAATTTTACCGCCTGGCCGCGTTGGGGGAGGTGAGGGGGCGTCAGTTGCCGCTGGGTGGGTTACTGTCGATGCAAGAAGTACGGCCTCGCGGCATCGGGTTGCCCAAGGATTTCGATTTCGCGTCTGATCCGGACATGGCCGCAGAGATAAAAACCATGTTGGGTGCTGAGGCCAACCGTTATTCAATAGCGCTTCTGGATATGTCCGATGCGGATAATCCGGTTTACGCTGAGCACAATGCCACGGTTAAAGTGAACGTCGGCAGTGTTGGCAAGATGCTGGTCGGCCTGGCCGTTTTTCAGCGTTTGCACGATCTTTATCCTGATGACGTATCGGCTCGGGAACGGATTTTGAGAAATGCCCTGGTCGTTGCCGATGGCTTTATTCAAAGGCCTTCACATAAGGTGGTTTTTTGGCATCCGGACACGCGAACGATGACATTCCGCCTGCTGCAAGAAGGCGACACGGCCTCGCTTTGGGAGTATCTGGACTGGGTGTATTCAGCCAGCTCCAATGCAGCAGCTGCGATGGTGATGAAGCATCTCGTTCTGATGCAGCACAGCGCTCATGCGTATCCGGTTTCACAGGCCGACGCCGACGATTTTTTCGAATCAACCTCGCGTACCGAGCTCGGCAAACTCTTTGAGCAAGCCATGACCGGCGGGCTGGTTAAAAATGGTTTTGACCCCAATCTGATTCGGCAGGGCAGTTTTTTCACCCGCGAAGGTAAACGACGGGTGGCGGGCAAGACCAGCTATGCCACTCCGCGGGAGTTGTTGCGCCTGGTGTATAAACTGGAGACCGGGCAATTGGTAGACGAGTGGTCCAGCCGGGAAATGAAACGCCTGATGTACATGACGCAAAAACGCATTCGTTACGCCTCCCATCCCGCGTTAAACAACGCCGCTGTGTATTTCAAATCCGGGTCTTTGTACAGCTGCGTACCTGAGGAGGGCTTCGTCTGTGGCAAGTACAGGGGCAACAAACGCAATCTGTTGGCCTCATTGGCGCTTGTCGAGGCGCCCGCGAAAGATCCGCAGTATCGCTACATGGTTGTGGTCAGTTCCAATGTGTTGCGCGTCAATTCCGCCGTGGCCCACCAGACCCTCGCCATGCGTATCCATCGCATGATTCAGCGTCGGCACCAGGCACGACTGAAGTAAAAAAGGCGTTAATTATGACAGGTGGAAAATGAACGAGCCCTTCCGTAGGTAGCGCTCCGGGCTTACGATTGCCATCGCCGCCTTAGTCCCGGGCGATGTTCTCCGGATCGAAAATAATATCGTCCAGACCGACAATCAGGCGTGGCAGCCATCCACCGGCCAAAGGGTTGTTAGCCAGCGCTACGGCAATGTATTTTCGCCCGTCCCGCTCGACGAGGGCACTGTCGGCATGATAGTTACCCCAACTGCCCGATTTGCGGAAAATTTTCGACCCCGGGCGCGCCTCATTGAGACCGCGAACGAACTTGTGGTTGATGGACGAGTCCGCCAGTATGGCCTTCATCCTGACTGATGCCTCTGGTGATACCAGACGCCCGGTTTCCAGCAGATAGTAAAACCGTGCGACTTCAAAGGAGGTCGCACCGTGGGATAAATTGTGCAGAGGGTCGCGGCGCGAAGCGGGTTCCTTGGCGTAGGGTTTGCCGACCCACAGGCCACCGTTGCGGTCGGCATCGTACAGCAGGTAGCGTTCCGAGGTCAGTACCTCAGCCAGGTAATCGATTCCTACCCGTTCCAGTACTTGTGTCGCGGCCGTATTGGAGGAGACCTTGATCATCCGACGGATCAGCGTCTCCAGCTCCTCATCCATGACCAGCCGCCCATTCTTGGCCGCCTGGAACGCCCCCAGCATGATGGCGATCTTTGGCAGACTGGCAGCATAAATCATGTTGTCGTTGTTGTAAGAAGCCATGCGCGGCCGTGCCGGATTGGTAATATCTACCAATGCGATCATCAACTTCTCACTTTTGCACTGCTTGAGCAGATCCAGTTGATCGAGCTTCCGATTCAGGGCATTTTGTAGCCATGGATCGTCGGTCTCCTGCAGTCGCGGCCAGTTTACGGCTTCCGAGTGCGAATACAGCGGCTGAGTAGCCTGGGTGTCAGTGCTAATGACCGCCCGAGCGTCACCGGAAATGACAGAGCTCACCAGTACTGACAATAGTACCGCTATGCAGAGAAAAGTGTGTTGGCGAATTACCGATATCATCAAATTTCACGAATAAGAGAGGAGGAAAACGAAAAGTTTTTCGTTTTTAAAGATAGAGAAAATGAGCACACGATAGCATACAGGCTCACCGGGGGTTTTGCAATAGCCACCGGCATAACGTCGGCCCAGGCGGAGGCTTCAGATAGTGGTGATGGTCTGAGCACTTGTCAGCTCTGTGTCATCAACCCTTGTCCTTGTCCACGACTGTCTGCTCACGCATCTCTTCTGGCCACTGCGCGATCACCTTGTCGATAGAGCCATGGCGCGACATCGCGCCGTCAAACTGATTCATGTAGGTTAACCCGAGATTGATCCCGTCGACCACGATATTGCGCACAACCCAGTTACCCGTGGCATTGCGGCGCATGGAGTACGAAAGGGAAAAGCTCTCGCCGTCTGCGGTGGTGGCCTGCATACCCACTGACGCTTTTTCCGCCGTCGCGGGATCAAAATCGCCTGGCATATCGAGAACACGGATTTCCCGGATATCAAAGGTTCTGAAGCTTCTCGCATACAGGGACACCAGGCTTTCCCGGAACACTGTCGCGAATTCTTCAATCTGGGCATCAGACGCCGTCCTGCCGTATTTGCCCATGACGCCCCGGGCGATGGAATCAAAATCCACCACCGGCTCCAGGATGGACAACAACTCGTCGGCGAGCGCCGACACGGAGACTGTCTCCCCGGTCCCTGTTTGCGCTTCGAGAGCCTGCAATACCTTCTGCGTTGATTGCTCAATCAGGTGCGAGGGATTATCGGCGTTTTCCTGCGCCAGGGAAATTCCTGGAAGAGTGCCAAGAAACGCCACCAGGGCGAGAAATACGATTTGCATGTGTTTCATGATGAATCCGTTTGTTCGTCGAGTGATACATCGCCGCTCGCCTGCGGATGCAGGCGATCACGCCGGTGATACGCCAGAACCAGCAGGCTTGGCAGCAGTGCCAGGTTGGCCAGAAGCGCCAGCATCATGGCCAGCGCCGTCATGAGACCGAAGTAAACTGTCGGCATGAAGTTGGAAAAGCCCAGCACCGAGAAGCCAATAATCACCGTGATGGAGGTGTAGTAGATCGCGTTACCGGTGCTCGCATGGCTGTTGCGAACCGCTGTCCGGGCATTGCCGACCCGGGCGTATTCCTCACGAAACCGATGCAGGTAGTGAATTGCGTCGTCGACGCCGATACCGATAATGATGGCTGCGATGGTAATCGTCATGATGTCGAGCGGAATACCCGCAAACCCCATGATGCCCAGGGCCGTCGCCGCTGCCAGCAGGTTGGGCATCAGCCCCAGCACCGCAAGGCGCAGGGAGCGCAGCAGTAGCAGGAGCATCACCAGGGTTGCGATCACCACGAACATGAGCGTCGAGGCCTGGGAGTTGAACAGGTGCTTGAGCATGCCGTTGAACAGTACCGCCATGCCGGTGACTCTGACCTGGTCCGGCGCCAGATCCATTTTGGTGGTCGCGAACGTCTCGATATTGCGGATCAGGCTGTCCAGCTGGTAGTCAACATCAGTCTCATGCAACCGGATGGCGACACGTAAACGCCCGCTTTGCGGCATTGCGTAGGGGGCTATGAGCTCCCGCCGCAGGTTTTCGGGCACGGCATCCAGCACCGCGACCAGTTCCACGGCACCGAGTGGCCTGCCGTCGTTGAAGTCGCGGGCGATGAGTTCAAGATTATAGAGCGACAGAACCTTGCCGATCGCGGGCTGCGCTTCGAGAAATTCGTGTAGCTGCTCCAGGTACTCGATCTTCGCCGGCGTAAACCAGTACCGCTCCGGGTAATCGTCCACTTCATCGGTGAAGAAATCACTGCTTTCGTCCAGTTGCTGCCCCTCGAACGGATCAAAACGCAGGATGATATCCATGGGTACCGTGCCGCCGAGATGACGGTCTATGAACGCAAGGCCCTCATGGATCTCTGTATCGGCACGGAAATAGTCAACAAACCTGTTTTCGAGGCTGAGGCGACTGATACCAGCGGCCGCGAACAGAAACAGGAACAGCATGAGCGCAAGCAGGAGGGGGGCTTTCGTGACGGAAATATCACCAAGCCAGCGCGTCAGCGCAGGTTCGTGATGCAGGGTAGGGCTCGCCTCGCCTTTTGGTAGAAGCAGCAGAATAGCGGCAAAAAAACTGTAGCTCACGAGAAAGGAGATTATTATCCCCACGCTCATGATCCAGCCAAAATCCATCACCGGTACGATGTCACTGGTCACCAGCGAGGCAAAGGCCACTATGGTTGTCAGCGCTGTATAAAAGCAGGGAGCCAGCTTGTCAATCATGGTTCGGAATACAAGATCGACGTGTCGGTCATTCGGGCACTCTGCACGCAGTTCCCGATAGCGTGATATCAGGTGGATACTGAAAGAGATGGTGATGATGACCAGCAGGGAGATGAAGTTAGACGACACCACCGTGGTCGGCTGGCGCAGATAACCAAGCACGCCGATGGTCAGGAAAATGGAAACACCGGTACTGGCCAGTGGAACAACCACCCAGCGAATGCGCCTGAACAATATGAACAGCATGATCGTCACAAGCAGGATGACCAGTAAGCCAAAGCTCATGACATCCTGCTTCACGTAATCAACCATGTCTGCCGCGATCATGGGCACACCGCCGATGCGGGCCACCACGCCGTCGCCAAGATTGTCCCGAATGGCTCTGACCTCCGACAAGAGCTGATCCCTTTGCGCGAGGCTGGCTTCATGAACCTCGCGATAACGGGTCTTGGCCTCTTCGCGCTGTTGTCGTTGCGAGGCAGTCGGATCCGTGATCGCCTGCAAGCGGTCCCGCTCGGCTCTCGCTGCCTCCAGTTCGCTATCGCCCTCAAGTGTGATACGCAACGCGGTCACGGAACCGTCTGCAGAAATCAACAGGTCCCTGAACAACGGGCTGGTCGTCAGCTCTTCTTTCGCCAGCCCATAATCCACGTCCTGCGACTGCAGAGTGCGATAATTGGTGGCGAGTTCACTCAGTGACACGGGTGGGCTCTGCAACAACGGCGCGTCGAGTATGGAGTCCACAGACTTCACACCCGCAACCTGTTCCAGCTGACGGACAAGCGCATCAAGGTCGGCCAGTGCCGCGTCACTCAGGAGCTCCTGGTTGCGCGGCATGTAGGTCATGACAAGAAACCCCTCGCCGCCGAACTGACTACTGACCTCCCGGTAGTAGGCGAGATCCGGGTCACCCTCGGCGACCAGGGTATCTTCCGACGCATCAAAGCGGAACCCGTCGATATGCATGAATGCCAGAAAGCAGAGTGCAAAGACCGCGATCAGAATAAGGATCGGGTAATCGAGGCAATGCCGGTAGCGCCCGGACATAAGGTTGCGCAGGAAGCCACGCCAATTCGATGTGTTCATCCAGCGGCATCCACGTAACGGGAGTCTTCATGGGCACGACAATCAGTCATCGAGGAAGGGGTCCGATTCATCGGCTTCTCCGTCACGAACAAGGGCTTCACGACGCTGCAGGTAAGCATCGCGTATGAAGAGATAACGATCGCCACTGATGAGTTTTTCAGCATCCAGCAACTGCGCGCGCTGCTGGATAAAATCAGTGGCAAACAACGCGTAAACCCATTCGTCATCCGCATAGGTGGGTGGATAGGTGTACAGCCCGGCGATGTCTCCGGCGCCGTCCCTGAAACCGGAAGGGCCGAAAAAGGGCACCACGAGGTACGGCCCCGCCGGCACGCCCCACACCGCCAGTGTCTGGCCAAAATCCTCTACATCCTTCTCCAGGCCGGATCGACTCGCGACATCGAAGATGCCCAGTATCCCGACCGTGGAATTAACAAGAAAGCGGGTAATGTCCCGTAGCCCCTCAACCGGCTTGCCTTGCAGAAACTGGTTGATAATCGTGGTGGGCGTACGGAGATTGGAGAACACATTGCTTACGCCTGTGCGTACCGGCGCCGGCAACACCTTGACATAACCTTTCGCCACCGGCTTCAGGATTGCGCGATCAACCGCATCGTTGAATGCAAACATCTGTCGGTTAAATGGCTCAAGTGGATCCTGCCGTGTTTCGACCTGTGCGCAACCACCCAGAAGGATGCTGCCGATGAAGATGATCAGTGTCGCACGACGTCCATAGACTTTCCGACGACTGCAGGATCCTCTAAGCAATCCTTCCAGTTGGTTCTCCGATTCGTTCATGGTGTGTTCTCTGCGGTCTCGTGGCTCGCTACTTTGAGTCGTGAGGGCGCATAATGTTACAAAGGCAGTTTACGCCGCGATTGAAACATCAACATGAAGAGCCGAATTTTTACGAGCATTTTCCAAAGACGATTTTCAATCCTCACTCGGCGGTCAGCAGCATCTTGATGGCTTGCTCCTTCGCCGCTTCGCTGAAGATATCGTAGGCTTTTTCGATGTCGTCGAGTTTGAAGCGATGAGTGACCAGCTCTTCTGGCTTGACGCCGCCATTTTCGACGACCCGCATCAGCACAGGAATAGTGTCGGTATTGACCAGTCCGGTGCGCAGGGTGATGTTCTTGATCCACAAGTCCTGCAGCTTGAACTCGACGCTCTTGCCGTGCACACCGATGTTGGCGATATGGCCGCCCGCGCGCACAATGCTCTGGCAGATGTCGAAGGTTTCGGGGATGCCTACCGCTTCCATGGCTACGTCTACGCCTTCACCATCGGTCAGCTTTTTGATGGCCTCAATCGGGTCCCGGGCTACGGTGTCGGTGGCGCCTAGCATTTTGGCCATGGCCAAGCGATTCTCGTCCGGGTCGATCATGATGATCCGCGCCGGAGAGTAGAAGCGCGAGGTCATTAGTGCCGCCAGTCCTATGGGGCCTGCGCCGACGATGGCCACCGTGTCACCGAGTTTGACTTCACCGTTGAGGGCGCCAATCTCGTGTCCGGTGGGCAGGATGTCACTGAGCATGACGGCCGCTGCGCGGTCCATCTCTTCGGGTAAAAGATACAGGCTGTTATCTGCATGGGGGATGCGCACATACTCGGCCTGAGTCCCGTCAATCAGATGGCCGAGAATCCAGCCGCCGTCGCGGCAATGGGAATAAACGCCGCGTTTGCAATAGTCGCACCGCCCGCAAGAAGTGACACAGGATATCAATACCTCGTCGCCAACCTTGATGTTGCTTACGCCGTCACCAACTTCTTCCACCACCCCCAGGCCTTCGTGACCCAGAATGCGGCCCGCTGTTACCGCAGGCACATCGCCTTTCAGGATGTGCAGGTCGGTGCCGCAAATGGTTGTGTGGGTGATGCGGACCACTGCGTCCGTGGGTTTTTCGATCGCCGGCTTAGGCTTGTCTTCCCAGCTGCGTTTGCCAGGCCCATGAAATACCAATGCTTTCATAACACTTTCTCCTTTGATGGTGCAGAACTGCCAGTATCAGGTATTGCCATTTCAAGCATGCGCGGACTGCACTCGGCGTCCTTGATTCACGTCAATATCAGGTCCAGTCGATCACCTGAGGCTAAAAGAGACCGATCACTCATTGGTTGCAGAAAAGATAGTGACTAATTACTATCTTTAGATCGGACTACTTTATAAGAGAAAATTCCATGGCTCTGCGGCAGTTCAGTAACAGAAAATCGTTGGCGTTGGTCGGCCTTGTGGGCGGGGTTCTCTTGGTCGTGCTTCTTATTTTCTTGCGCGAGAGGCCGGCACACAGTGAGTGGAATACGCTACCCATGCCCCTGACGGTAATTGAAGTACAGACCATGCCATTTGTTCTGACTGCGCGCGGCTTTGGTATTACCCGCCCGGTACAAACCTGGCAGGCTGTGGCCAACGTCGCCGGGCGCGTTGTTCAACGTCATCCGGAACTCAACAGCGGAACCTTGCTGCCGGCAGGCACATTGTTGCTGGCACTGGACCCGGCGCGCTATCAGTTGGCGATTGCAGAAACCGAAGCTGAGTTGGCCTCTCTGGCGGCCGAGCAAGCCCAGCTTGAAGCAGAAACACAAAATACCCGCCACCTGTTACAGCTGGAACGTGAACGGCTGAAGTTGTCTGAAGGCGAGCTCAGCCGTATAGAGCGTCTCCTCAAAACCGGCTCGGTGTCCCAGTCACACCTTGATGAGCAGCGGCTCGCAACGCTTGCGCAGCGTCAGCTTGTACAGTCGCTGGATAACCAGCTATCACTGTTACCGTCGAAGCAGCAGTATCTTGATGCTCAGATACAGCGCGCTAATACGCGTCTGGAGCAGGGGCGTCAGGATCTTGCGGATACTCGCTTTATTGCTCCTTATGATCTGCGCATCCGCGCTGTCGAAGTGGAAGAGCACCAGTACGCGGGCATTGGGCAACCGCTGTTTCTTGCGGACGGCATTGAACAGGCTGAAGTTGAAGCGCAGGTGCCTCTGACCATGTTGCGCAGGCTCATGAAAGCCGTGTCGAGGCCCGTTGATTCGCAGGGATCCGCGCTGGATATCACCGAGCGGCTTGATTTTTCGGTCATCCGCAGCGAAGTAGAGCTGACCGGCTTTCCGGCCGTGCGCTGGCCTGCAAGCGTCACCAGAGTGGCCAGTGGCCTGGATCCCGGTACACGCAGCGGGCGGGTGGTCGTTACCGTGGACCAGCCATACAACCTCGCACGATTGCCCGAGCGCCCCGCATTGCAGCGTGATATGCATGTTCAGGTCAATTTTGCCGCCGACAGCCCCAAACCCTTGCTGGCGGTGCCGTCGTCGGCGGTGCATCAGGGTGAGATCTACCTGCTGGGAGAGGGTAACCTTCTGCAGCGGCGCCCAGTGACGGTCGCCTTTGAGCAGAATGGTCTGGCGGTGATTGAAGATGGGTTGGTGGCCGGTGAGCTGTTGATCACGGATGATCCTGTGCCTGCCATCGCAGGCATGAAAGTAACGCCACATCGCAACAAGGATCTTGAACAACACCTGCAGCAACTTACACTGGGTGCTGCGCAATGATCCGCTGGTTTGCAGGCCATCCGACAGCGGCTAACCTGCTGCTGATACTGTTGCTGGCGGCGGGTTTATTTGCGGCGCCGGACCTGAAGCGCGAAACCTTTCCTGATTACCGACCTGTTGAAGTCAGCATCGATGTTGTGTATCGCGGAGCCAGTGCCGCCGACGTTGAAGATGCAGTCTGTCGGCGTTTGTACGATGCGGTCAAAGGTGTTGATTATCTCGACGAAATAGAGTGTGTTGCACAGGACAATCTCGCCCGCGCCACGGTCTCTATGGAGGCCGCCGGGGATTCCATCCGCTTTCTGAATGACATCGATACCGAGGTCAATGCACTCACCGACTTGCCGGCGCGGGCCGAAAGACCTGTGGTGCGGGAGCTGAACCGAAGTGATTTGGTGGCTGCGGTGGCCGTGTATGGCGACATGGCACCGAACCGGCTCGAAGACTACGCGCTGCAGTTGGAAGAGCGCATCATGGCGCTTCCCGGCGTCGCCCAAGTAGCTCTGCAGGGGCTTTCCCAGCGTCAGTGGCAGGTCGAGGTATCGCGGGCCGTGCTGGCCCAATATGGCTTGTCCGCCGGCGATCTGGCGTTGCGGCTCAGGCAACAGAGCATCGATGTGCCGCTGGGCACCCTGGAAACTCCGGAACGGGATATTTTACTGCGTTTTACCGACCAGCGGCGCAGCCTGCAGGAACTTGCGGACTTGGTGGTGGTTTCGGGCAGCGGCGGAGGCGAGCTTACCCTCGGCCAGATCGCAACGCTGCGGGAAACCGGCGAGCAACCCGAGGCGCAAATCTATTTCAATAACCAGCGTGCGGTCGTACTGGAAGTCAGCAAAACACTTCGTGATGACTCGTTGAATGTGCTGGAGGAGCTGACGACATTAATAGACGCTGAACGTCAGCGTATCGACGGGCCATTGCAACTGACATTGACGCAGAATATGACCAGCATCGTACGCGATCGGCTGGAAATGCTGGTGAGTAACGGTATCGCTGGGCTGGCTTTGCTGATCGTGGTGATGGGGCTGTTCTTCCGCCCACGCCTCGCACTTTGGGCTGTACTCGGCCTGCCGGTAGCATTTGCGGGCGCTTTTTTTGTGATGAGCCTCAGTGGTTTGTCTTTGAACATGATCACCCTGGTGGCGCTACTGATGGCGATTGGTATTGTTATGGATGATGCCGTCGTGATAGTCGATAACATCGCGGTTCAAGCCAGTAAGGGTGCTTCGCCCCTGGATGCCGTGGTTGAGGGCACACGACAGGTGTTGCCGGGCGTGGTGTCGTCTTTCCTGACAACCGTATGGGTGTTTGCGCCTCTGGCGTTTCTCGCCGGCGAGCTGGGTGCCGTGCTGGAAGTGTTGCCGGTGGTGTTGATAGCGGCGCTCTTCGCGAGCCTTATCGAAGCACTCTGGATCCTGCCGCATCATCTCAAGGGCAGTGTTTCATCGTTGCAGGCAGACACACAGTCCCGTTTTCGCACCGCCTTTGACCGCCATTTTGGCGTGTTTCAGGAGCGTGTTGGCAGGCTCGCAGACAGGGCGGTGAGCTGGCGCTATGCCGTGTTGGGTGCAGTATTGCTCATATTGCTGGGCACGGCGGGTTTTATGGCCGGCGGCCATGTCAGTACAGAAGCCATGCCAGATCTTGACGGCGATACCCTGGAAGCCCGGCTTCTGCTGCCCCAGGGCACCCCCCTGGCGCGCACAGAGTTGGCCGCCGCGCAGATTGCAGACGCCATGTGGCATCTGAATGATGTTTTGACGCCGAAACAACCCGATGAGTCTGGATTGGTCAACGCCATTCAGGTGCGCTTCAATTACAACCCCAGCGCGCAAGAGGCGGGCGCCCACGTTGCTACGGTGATGGTCGATCTGCTAAGTGCCGAAATTCGAACCATGACTCTGGATGAGTTGACGGTTGCCTGGCGTGAACAGATTGGCGATATCCCCGGGCTTTCCAGTTTGATTATTCAGGAACCGGGCTTCGGCCCTGCCGGCATACCCATTGAAGTGCGACTGCAGGGGGCGAATCTGGAAGATCTCAAGGCAACCGCGCTGGACGTGAGCGATCACCTGGCCGGTTATGAGGCCGTTTATAACATCATCGACGATCTGCGCCCTGGTAAACCACAGCGAACCTTTACACTGACGGACGGCGCATTGGCATCCGGATTAACAGCGGAAATGGTCGCCGCCCAGTTGCGCGCGGCCTTCCTTGGGGAAATCGCCGATACGCAGCGCATAGACCAGCGCGATGTGGAAATACTGGTGCGCCAGGCTGAGCGCGACAGATCCAGCCTCGATGATCTTGCCGACCAGACCATTTTGATGCCCGATGGGCGTCAGATGCCGTTGGAAGTTGTGGTCGATATGCACGACCAGCGCGATTGGGCCATGATCACCCGCGTTGGTGGCCAGCGCACCGTAACGGTTCAGGCGAATGTGGATGCACGCAAGGCGAGCGCCCAGTCGGTCGTCAGCGATATGCGCAGCAAATGGCTGGCGGAGTTTGAGCAACGCCACCCGAATGTTACGGTCAGTTTTGAAGGCCAGGTGGCCCGTTCCGCTGAAACCGGCGGCTCCATCGCGCGTGGGTTGATGATTGGTCTGCTGGGTGTGTTTGTGATTCTGTCATTCCAGTTTCGCAGTTATGCAGAGCCGTTTATCGTTATGCTGGCGATTCCGTTGGCCTTTGTCGGAGCACTTTGGGGGCATGTGCTGCTGGGCTGGTACATCTCCATGCCATCGATGATCGGTGCCGCCTCTCTGGCAGGTATCGTAGTGAATGATTCCATCCTGCTGGTTCAGTTCATCAAGGAAAATCGCAACAAGGGCATGAGTGCAATTGTTGCGGCAGGGCGGGCCAGTCGCGACCGGCTTCGGGCCATTCTTATTACTTCCACCACCACCATCGCCGGGTTGCTGCCCTTGCTGGCCGAAACCAGCGTGCAATCAGCGGCCATCAAGCCCCTGGTGATTTCGGTGGTGTTCGGTCTGCTGGCAACGACCGTGCTGGTGCTGGTCATGATCCCGGCGGTATATGTGTTATTTGATGACTGGGGCTGGACTCGCGTTGAGCCAGCTGAGGCCGAATAGTTTTTAACGTTTATGAGAGGGCGTATGGAAAAGATCAGGCAAAAGAATCTTCCGGCTGAGGAGCGTCGAAATGTCACTGTTGAAGCAGTGATTGACCTTGCCGCGACGACAAACCCGAGCGACATAACCACGGCGGCCATCGCCAAACATATGAAGCTGACTCAAGGGGCACTGTTCCGGCACTTTCCGAATAAAGAAGCGATATGGCAGGCGGTCATGAAATGGGTGGCCGAGCGTCTGATGTCGCGGATCGAGAAAGCGGCAGAAGGGCTCGACTCACCCCTTGAGGCAATGCAGGCCATGTTTCTGGCCCATATTGCTTTTGTTTCCGAGCACCCCGGGGCGCCGCGCATGTTGTTCGGTGAGCTTCAGGGCGCAAAGGCGACACAGGCAAAGAGCCTGGCGCGTGCGTTGCTCAAACAGTACGCGGAGCTCCTGAATGAGCTTATCAAGACGGCGAAATCCCGTGGTGAACTTCCCCATGAGCTAGATAATCAGGCGGCTGCCACGCTGTTTATTGGCACCATTCAGGGCTTGGTCATGCAGTCTTTGATTTCGGGCGACATGGATCAGATGCGCCGGGACGCGCCAGGGGTGTTTGCCATATACCGGCGCGGAATTGCCTGTACAGGTACTGCCAAACGAGATGAGTAATTATGTCACGCCGAATTTCTACGGTCCTTGTTGTGATTGTGTTAGCCAGAAGGAGCACTGGGCAATGCTGGGCCTTTTCCCGCTAAAAATGGGCGGACAACCGAGATTTTCCTCTGAAGTCGCCCTATCATAAAGTGGTGCGATACTGGAGCGAGAAATGAATAGCCATTACGAACTCTCTCACTATCTGCAGCAGCGCGGGGTGCTCAAGTCTGCGCTGCTTATCGAGAGCTTTAATACGATTGACCGTAAAGATTTTGTGAGCCCAAGCTTGCACGATGAGGCTTACGAGGATCATCCTCTTGCCATCGGTGCGGGACAAACGATCTCCCAACCCTACACCGTCGCTTTTATGCTGGAGCGACTGGAACTTGAAGAAAACGACCGTATTCTGGACATCGGCTGTGGTTCGGGTTGGAGCACGGCGCTTCTGGCTCAAACGGCCAGGTCGGGCTTTGTGACGGGGGTTGAGCTCGTTCCCGAGCTTCTGGATCTGGCCCGACGTAACCTCGAAAAATACCGGTTTGCTAATACCAAGCTGCAGATAGCTGGCGAGGCTCTCGGCATTCCGGGGCAGACGTTTGACAAGATTCTGGTATCGGCCGCCGCAGAAGAACTCCCTCAAGAATTGATCCTGCAGCTAAATCCCAGCGGCATCATGGTAATCCCCGTCCAGAACGACATGGTTGTGATCTTTAAGCGCGAGGATGGCAGCATTGAACAGAGCAATTTCCCTGGCTTTCGTTTCGTGCCGCTTATTTGCTGAGCACTAAAGACCGATCAAGTGCCCTCAAAAAATTAGCGTCGTGCTGACAGATATCCGGGCGAAAAACCAGCCCGTCGCCCATGCCGACTGCTTGGTAAAAAAAGCGAACAATGGTATTTTCGTGGCGCTTCTTGGTGTACCCAGTGTCGTATTTGTGTAGGGCGCTATCAGCAGAGTCGCGTTTATGCAGGATTTACAGAACATTGACGATTACTGGATGGCCAGGGCACTTACACTGGCAGCTCGCGGGGCTTCCTTGGGTGAGGTCCCGGTCGGCGCAGTTGTCGTCCGCGATGGCAAAGAGCTGGGTACAGGTTTTAATGTGCCAATTACCGGATGTGACCCCACCGCCCACGCTGAGATATGCGCGCTGCGTGATGCGGCGGCGAGGGCAGGGAATTACCGGCTGACAGGAGCAACCCTTTACGTCACTCTGGAGCCCTGCACCATGTGCGTTGGCGCCATTGTGCACAGCCGTATCAGTCGCCTTGTTTACGGTGCATGCGAACCCAAGGCGGGTGCAGTTGAATCGGCTCGGCGCACACTGGATGAACCCCACCTGAACTGGCAAGTAGAAGTAGTGGGTGGCATCCTGCAGAATGATTGCAGCCAGATTATCAGTGATTTTTTCAGCCGCCGGCGGGCAGAAATCCGGCAGCGGCGCAAACAGAATTCAGGGAAGGAGTAGTTCTGCATGAAAGTACTAGTGACCGGCGGGGCCGGGTACATTGGCAGCCATGTGGTGCGCCAGTTGGCAGAGGCCGGGCATGATATCGTTGTATTCGATAACCTCTCGACCGGTTACCGTTGGGCTGTAACAGCCGGTGAGCTGGTGATAGGTGATCTGGCGAACGAAGCCGAGATTGATCAGGTTTTCTCCAGTCACCGGTTTGATGCAGTCTTGCACTTTGCCGCCAATATTGTAGTTCCGGAGTCTGTTACCAACCCGCTCAAGTACTACGGCAATAACACCCGCAATACGCTGAACTTGCTCAAGGCTGTCGACAAGTACAAAGTTCCGTACATGGTGTTTTCATCAACTGCTGCGGTTTATGGAATGCCGGAGCAGACGGTTCTTACCGAAGACCTTCCTCTTGCGCCGATCAATCCTTACGGTGCATCCAAGATGATGAGCGAGCGGATGGTCACGGATCTCGCCGCGGCTTCCGGCCTGAATTATGTTGTGCTGCGTTACTTCAACGTGGCGGGCGCCAACCCGGACGGTTTGCTGGGGCAGGCGACACCCGAAGCGACTCACCTGATCAAGGTGGCCTGTGAATGCGTAACCGGGCAGCGCGACGGGATGAGTATATTCGGTACGGATTACGACACCAGTGACGGCACCTGTGTCCGCGATTACATTCATGTAGAAGATCTCGCCAGTGCCCACGTTATGGCTCTGGACTATATGGCCAATGGCGGTGAATCGAAAGTCATGAACTGCGGCTATGGTCGTGGTTTCACCGTTAGCGAAGTGATCGATGTGGTGCGCAGGCAATCCGGTGTCGACTTTCCGGTGACCAAAGTGGGTCGCCGTGCCGGTGATCCGGCTGCGTTGATGGCAGACAATGCACTCATTAAAAAGACCCTGGGCTGGCAGCCTGCCTATGACGATCTCGAAACGATTGTCGGCACAGCGCTGGCCTGGGAAGCAATCTGGCAGAAGAAGAAAGCTGCAGCTGGCCAGTAAGACTATATTTAAACCTTTGAGATATCGGGATTTAACGGATGAAAATAACGATTTTTGGTACCGGTTATGTCGGTCTTGTTACCGGAGCCTGCCTGGCTGATGTTGGCCATGAGGTACTCTGTATGGACGTTGATCAGGCAAAGATCGACAAGCTGAAGAATGGTCATATTCCTATTTATGAGCCCGGGCTTGAAGACATTGTAAAGCACACGGTTGAAGCGGGGCGCCTGGCATTCACCACAGATGCGCAGGAGGCGGTGCGGCACGGCACGCTTCAGTTCATTGCAGTGGGTACACCGCCGGACGAAGACGGCTCGGCAGATCTGCAGTATGTAACCGCAGTAGCCAAGTCCATTGGGCAGTACATGGATGACTACAAAGTCATCGTGGACAAGTCTACAGTGCCGGTTGGAACAGGTGATAAGGTCAAAGCGGCCGTTCGGGCCCGGCTCGACAGCCGTGGCCTGGAGCTGGAGTTTGATGTGGTCTCCAACCCGGAATTCCTGAAAGAAGGGGCGGCGATCAACGATTTCATGAAGCCGGATCGCATCATAATCGGTACCGACAGCGATAAAGCGGCGGATGTGCTACGGGAAGTGTACTACCCGTTCAACCGCAACCACGATCGGATGATCTTTATGGATATCCGGTCTGCGGAGCTGACCAAGTACGCGGCCAATTCAATGCTGGCCACCAAGATCAGCTTCATGAACGAAATTGCGAACCTGTCCGAGCGCCTGGGTGCTGATATAGAAGCGGTACGCCGTGGCATAGGTTCAGACCCGCGCATTGGCTACCACTTTATCTACCCGGGCTGCGGTTATGGCGGCTCATGCTTCCCGAAAGATGTGCAGGCACTGGCGCGCACGGCGGCCGACTGCGGTTACGATGCGCGTTTGCTGAATGCCGTAGAGGCAGTTAACTACGCCCAGAAGCACGTTCTGTTCGACAAGATCAGCCACTATTTTGGCGGCGATCTGAAGGGCAAGGTTGTGGCAATCTGGGGGCTGGCGTTCAAGCCAAATACCGACGACATGCGCGAGGCCTCGGCCCGCACGTTGATGGACGATCTCTGGAAAGCTGGCGCTACCGTTCAGGCGTTTGATCCGGAAGCCATGGAAGAAACCCAGCGTATCTACGGCGACCATGAAGGTCTGGCGCTGTATGGCACCAAAGAGCAGGCGCTTCGGGGCGCAGATGTACTGGCGATCTGCACCGAGTGGAAAGAGTTCCGCTCACCGGATTTTGCCACGATTGCATCAGCGTTGCGCGAGCCCGTTGTGTTTGATGGCCGTAACCTTTACGAGCCGGAAATGCTGGAGCGTCACGATCTGATTTACTACGCCATAGGGCGTGGCCGTAACCAGTTTCATTCCTGATAAATCAGGGCAGGGCGCTACGATGACTCGCGGACAGGAATACAAGCTTCACGAGCGGCTAACTGCAGACACCATCAGCCTTGGCCGCAGCAGCCTGTGCGAAATCCGGCTGATGAACGATCAGACCTGGCCTTGGGTATTGCTGGTGCCGGCACTTGCCGGCATTCGTGAAATCTATGAGTTAAGCCCGGAGCAGCAACACCAGTTGATGCAGGAATCCTCTGCGCTCAGTCGTGGCATGATGGAAGCATTTGGCGGCGACAAGATGAACGTGGCGGCACTCGGAAACATGGTTCCCCAGTTGCACTTGCATCACATCGTCCGCTTTGAAGGTGATACGGCCTGGCCTGGCCCGGTGTGGGGTAAGCAGCCGCCAGTTCCTTATGATGAATTCAGGCTGGCGGAGGTCAAGCGGTCTCTGGCGCCTGTGCTGTCAAAACTGGATGCCGCCTGAGTCATTCCGCTCGCTAGCGCCGATTACCGAATTGACGCATGCTTGGCCATCATCTGGGAGCCGATCAGAATCATCCTGAGTTCGGTTTTCAGTTTGGCTTTCAGCTCATCCCGTTCTTTCGGTGTGGCATCCAGCGCGTCCGCGCCCTGGTTGAAAACCAGCGTAACCATGGCCTCGGCAACCACCCGTGCATCAGACAAAGGCTTGTGCTGTTCTTCCGCAAAGCGCCGAAGGTCGTCAGCAAGCTCCGTCACGAAATGATCAATCTCGGCTTTAATCGCCGTCCGGAAGGGTTTGGAGCCGCCGGTACGTTCCCGAAGCATTAAGCGAAACACGTTGGCGTTGTTGCCAAGATATTCCATGAAGGTTTCGACAGAAGTGGAGATGGCGCTGCCATCCCGGGCAATCCGCTTGCGCGCCTGGCGCATCAACTGCCGCAGGGCGACGCCGCCTTCGTCGACCAGTACTAATCCCAGCTCATCAAGATCTGCAAAATGTCGATAAAACGACGTTGGCGCGATTCCCGCCCCCCGCGCCACTTCCCGCAGGCTCAGGCTTCCGAAACCACGGTCTGCACTCAACTGGCCGAGCGCAGCGTCCATCAGGGTGCGCCGGGTGACAAGTTTCTGCTCGGCTCTGGTTGACAAGGTAGCGGCTCCAATGACAAATGAACGCAGCATTCTAGCGATATGCCTGCCGGGAGTCACCAGAACCCCTTTATTCCGGGGCAAACACGCCTGATTTCCCGCGCTGATATGTTTATAATGGTGCGCTTTTCCAGTATGGTTCCTGCCTATTTAGAGAGCAGGCCAGATTGGCGTAACAAGCAAGTGGGCAGGGCTTTCCGAAACACGCTGTAAATACGTCCGTGTACGCTCGGCTCCGCCATCCATGGCTCCGCACGGTTTCGGAAAGCCCTGCCCACTTGCTTGCCAGACATCATCATTAACTTCAGACATCAGACACTACGGGAACCGGTATGCGCAGTCATTATTGCGGTGGGATCAACGAATCTCACATTGATCAGGAAGTTACACTTTGCGGATGGGTACACCGCCGCCGTGACCATGGTGGGGTTATCTTCCTGGATCTGCGCGATCGGGACGGTATTGCCCAAGTCGTGGTAGACCCGGACACCCAGGAAAGCTTTGCCCTCGCGGAAAAAGTACGCAGCGAGTTTGTGGTAAAAATCACCGGATTGGTCCGCCGCCGGCCCGCCGGCACCGAAAACAGCAACATGTCCACAGGCCAGGTTGAACTGCTCGGTAAGGAAGTGACCATTCTGAACGCTGCCGCAACGCCTCCTTTTCCGCTGGACGAGCATGTGGATGTTGGCGAAGACGTGCGTCTACGCTATCGCTTCGTTGATTTGCGCCGCCCGGAAATGCTGAACCGTCTGCGCTTCCGTTCGCGGGTGACCAGCTACATCCGTAACTACCTCGACAGCAACGGCTTCATGGATGTGGAAACACCTATCCTGACCCGCGCAACACCGGAAGGCGCTCGTGATTACCTGGTGCCGAGCCGCACGCATGAGGGTTCCTTCTTCGCGCTTCCGCAATCGCCCCAGCTGTTCAAGCAAATGCTGATGGTGTCGGGTGTGGATCGTTACTACCAGATTGCCAAGTGCTTCCGTGATGAAGATCTGCGTGCAGACCGTCAGCCTGAGTTTACCCAGGTAGACATCGAAGCCTCGTTCATCAATGAAGAAGATCTGATGAGCCTGAACGAGGACATGATTCGCGCCCTGTTTAAGGACGTTATGAACGTCGAGCTGCCAGCATTCCCGCGTATGCCATACGCTGAAGCCATGGATCGTTTCGGCAGCGACAAGCCGGACCTGCGCATTCCGCTGGAGCTTCAGGACGTGGGTGATCTGGTCGCCGGCGTTGATTTCAAGGTATTCGCTGGGCCAGCCAATGATCCGAAAGGCCGTGTAGCTGCGCTGCGCGTGCCCAAGGGCGGTGAGCTGAGCCGCAAGCAGATTGACGAGTACACAAAATTTGTGGGCATTTACGGCGCCAAAGGTCTTGCCTACATCAAGGTGAACGAGCTGGCCAAAGGCGTGGAAGGCCTGCAATCGCCCATCGTCAAGTTCCTGGGTGAGGGCGTCGCCATGGCCGTTATTGAGCGCACGGGAGCTGAGGACGGCGATATCGTGTTCTTTGGCGCCGACAAGACCACGGTTGTGAATGAAGCCCTTGGCGCATTGCGTATCCGGGTCGGTCATGATCTGAACTTGTTGACCTGCGATTGGGCTCCAATGTGGGTCGTTGATTTCCCGATGTTTGAAGTACTGCCGGATGGCGGCCTCACCGCCATCCATCACCCGTTTACGGCGCCGAGCTGCAGCCCGGAAGAGCTGGCTGCGAATCCGGAAACGGCTCTGTCTCGCGCATACGATATGGTCCTTAACGGTACTGAGCTGGGCGGCGGTTCCATTCGTATCCACAGCGACAAAATGCAGCAGGAAGTGTTCCGTATTTTGGGCATTAGTGAGGAAGAGTCCCGCGCCAAGTTCGGGTTCCTGCTCGATGCGCTCAAGTACGGGTGCCCGCCCCATGGCGGCTTGGCTTTCGGCCTGGACCGTCTGCTGATGCTGATGACCGGCGCCAGCTCGATTCGCGATGTGATCGCGTTCCCGAAAACCCAGAGTGCAACCTGTCTGATGACTCAGGCGCCGGGTGTAGTGGATGAAAAGCAGTTGCGCGAACTGCACATCCGCCTGCGCAAGCCGGTAAAAGCGGTTGAAGGCAACACGTTAGACACCGGCGAAGAATAAACAGGGCGCTAACAGGTCAATAAAAGGGCATTGATGTGGCGATTATTCTGGGTGTCGACCCCGGCTCAAGGATCACCGGTTACGGTATTATCCGCGCCGAAGGCCGGCACATAGAATATATCGACAGCGGGTGCATCCGCGTGGGGGAAAAGCCCATGGCGGAGCGCCTGCGAATCATTTTCCAGAGCCTGGTGAGCCTCATTGGCGAATACCGGCCACAGGAATTTGCTATTGAGCAGGTTTTTATGGCGCGAAACCCGGATTCTGCCCTCAAGCTTGGGCAGGCTCGGGGTGCCGCTATTGTTGGCGCAGCTACCAGCGGCCTCGACGTGCATGAATACTCCGCACGGCAGGTCAAGCAAGCTGTGGTAGGTAAAGGCGGTGCCGACAAATCTCAGGTACAGCACATGGTTCAGGTGTTGCTGTCACTCTCCCGAAAACCCCAGGCAGACGCCGCCGACGCTTTGGCAATCGCGCTGTGCCACGCGCATATGAATCAAAGTATTCTGAGGGTAGCCGGTGTTACGGGTAAGGCGCGCAGCGGGCGCGTGCGACAACAATAAACTGCTCTGTGGAGCGGAAGGAGGCAACCCTTGATAGGTCGTATCCGAGGTATTCTGGTTGAAAAAACACCCGGGCAGGCGCTGGTTGAATGTGGCGGCCTGGGTTACGAAGTCGATATCCCTTTCACCACGTTCTTTAATCTGCCTGAACCCGGGCAGGAAGTTACACTTCATACACACTTTGTGGTTCGCGAAGACATCCAGAGTCTCTATGGCTTTGTTTCACGCCTTGACCGCAATCTGTTCCGGTTACTGATCAAAGTGAACGGTGTAGGCCCAAAGATGGCCGCCGGCATTCTCTCCGGTCTGGATGCGCAGCAGTTTATTCGCTGCGTGGAGGGGCGTGATATCAAGTCTCTGGTAAAGCTTCCGGGGGTTGGCAAGAAGACCGCTGAGCGCCTGCTGATTGAAATGGCAGACCGCATTAGTCAGCTGGAAGGGCAGTTTATACCCGCGTCGTCAGCTACAGCCGAGTCCGCAACCAGCACGCCCGAGTTGTCGTTCACAGCGCAGAATCCTGCAGACGAAGCTGAGGCAGCGCTCATAGCGCTCGGGTATAAGCCGCAGGAAGCTGCTCGCGCGATCACCAAAGTGGCAGAAGAAGGTCTGTCCAGTGAAGCCCTGATACGTCTGGCCCTGAGAAATATGATCCCGGCATGATAACGTGACTTTAATGTGTCGCTTATGTAGCACCAAACCTGTAGAGAGCGTAACGTGACACGCAGTGGGCTGTTTGTACAATTGGTGCACTTCTGATTTTAAGTGGCAGTCTATTGATTCCCGATATACGGACGAGTAAATGATTGAATCCGACCGACTGATCTCAGCCCGGGCCGGTGACAACGAAGAGGTTCAGGATCGTGCTATCCGGCCCGCGTTGCTCTCCGAGTATGTGGGGCAGCCTGCGGTGCGGGAACAGATGGATATCTTCATCTCGGCTGCCAGAGGGCGCCGGGAAGCGCTGGATCATGTTCTTATTTTCGGGCCACCCGGGCTTGGCAAAACCACACTGGCCAATATTATTGCCAATGAAATGGGAGTGGCGATAAAGACCACCTCCGGCCCGGTTCTTGAAAAAGCTGGTGATCTGGCTGCGATGCTCACCAATCTTGAAGAGAACGATGTTCTCTTTATTGATGAAATACACCGGCTCAGCGCCGTAGTAGAAGAAATACTGTACCCGGCGATGGAAGACTATCAGCTGGATATCATGATCGGCGAAGGGCCGGCAGCGCGCTCGATCAAGCTGGATCTGCCGCCCTTTACTTTGGTTGGGGCAACCACCCGGGCAGGCTTGCTGACGTCTCCACTGCGGGATCGCTTCGGCATTGTGCAGCGTCTGGAATTCTATAATACGGCGGATCTTACCCACATTATCGTCCGCTCCGCACGGCTTTCCGGTGTCGATATTGATGAAGAAGGCGCCTATGAGATAGCGCGCCGCTCTCGTGGAACGCCCCGGATAGCCAACCGCCTTTTGCGGCGCGTGAGAGACTATGCGGAAGTGCGAGCCGACGGACACATCAACGCAGGCATTGCGGACCAGGCTCTGAACATGCTGAAGGTCGACAGCGAGGGCTTTGACCACATGGACCGGCGGTTGCTGCTGGCGATGATTGAAAAGTTTGATGGCGGCCCTGTGGGTGTTGAAAGCCTGGCAGCCGCAATCAGTGAGGAACGCGGCACCATTGAAGATGTGCTTGAACCTTTTCTGATTCAGCAAGGTTTCATAATGCGCACACCCCGTGGTCGTATGGTCACATCTCACGCTTATCAGCACTTTGGTATCGTAAGGGAGAGCTCAGGCTCGGAAGGAGGCCCCTTTGAGTGACGGCGAAGCGGCAGCAACGTTTGGCTGGCCAATCCGGGTTTATATAGAAGATACAGACGCCGGCGGCATTGTTTTTCATGCCCGCTACCTGCACTACATGGAACGCGCCCGCACAGAGTGGGTTCGCAGCTGCGGAGTGGGGCTCAGGGCGGGGTTGGCTGATAACATAAGTTATGTTGTACAGCGCCTGTCAATTCATTATGCAGCGCCGGCCAAGCTCGATGATGAGCTTGTCGTAACGGCAGAACCTGTGGCGTTTGGCCGGGTCTGGATGGAATTCAGGCAACGGGTTGTGCGGGTGCGGGATCAGAAGCAGTTGTGCGAGGCCGATGTAAAAGTTGCGTGCATAGCGCTCGACAGCGGTCGGCCAATGCGTTTACCGGATAATATGCGGGGTTTGCTTGAGCAGGCCACACTATCAAACGAAACAAAACACGACATAAGCCAGGAGTAAGCGGTGGATTCGGAATTGTCAGTCTGGAGTCTGATTTCAAATGCCGGTGTGTTGGTGCAGCTGGTGATGTTGTTGCTTGCAGCCGCATCGGTGGTGTCATGGGCACTCATCTTTCAGCGCTTTCAGGTGTTTCGTAAAGCCCGGCAGGCGCAGCTCGCGTTTGAAGAGCGTTTCTGGTCCGGCATGGATTTGGGGCAGCTCTACCGCGAAGTGAACGCTGAGCCCACACCCTTCTCTGGTTTGGAGTCGTTATTTCGGGCTGGCTTCAAAGAGTTTTCCCGGCTGCGCCAGCAAAGCCGCGACGCCGATGCTGTTATGGAGGGAACCCAGCGAGCCATGCGGGTTGCGTTCTCCCGCGAGCAGGAACGCCTTGAGGCCCATCTGCCGTTCCTTGCCACAGTGGGCTCAACCAGTCCTTATGTCGGCTTGTTCGGTACCGTTTGGGGCATCATGAATTCGTTTCGTGGTCTGGCGCAGGTTCAGCAGGCTACGCTGGCTACGGTGGCTCCAGGTATTTCAGAAGCTCTGATTGCAACCGCCATGGGCCTGTTTGCAGCGATTCCTGCGGTCATTGCCTATAACCGCTTCTCGACCAAGTCGGATGCGCTTCTGAAGAACTACGAAACCTTTGCCGACGAGTTTTCCAGTATTCTGCATCGTCGTGTTCACAGTGGCGACAAGGGCGCATCGTAGTGACGAGAGCAATAATGCTAACCGTTAACAGCCGGAGTACAGCGCTATGAAAGGTATGGGGATGATGCCCGAAAATCGGAAGAAGCCGATGTCGGAAATCAATGTCGTTCCATACATCGACGTGATGCTGGTGCTGTTGATTATTTTCATGGTCACGGCGCCGATGCTTGTTCAGGGCGTGAAAGTCGATCTCCCGGAGACTACATCTGACCCGATTCAGGCAGATAAGAATGTGGAATCCATCATCGTATCTGTGGATGCCAACGGCGCCTATTACGTTGAAGTCGGCGACAAGGGCAGTGACCCCATGCCGCTCTCGGAAGTCCGTGAACAAGTGGCCAAGATCCTGTCTCAGAGAACATCCAGCGACATACTTGTGCGCGGTGATGAGAATGTGGATTACGGCACTGTGGTTCGTTTGATGTCCACTCTCCAGGGTGCGGGGGCAACCAGCATTGGGCTGATTACCGATTCGGCCCCGGACGAAACGTGAGATCAGTGCAGGTGGAATTGTCTTGATAGGTCAGCAACGGGAATTCAGCAGCACCGGGGTGCCGCCCTGGAAATCGCCAGTCGCGCTGTCGGTTGCTTTGCATCTGCTTATTGCAGGCGTCGCTCTTGCTGGCTGGTCGTGGTCTTCTCCTATCCAGGAGCCACCTCCCAGCAGCATTTCCGCTCGCCTTATTACCCAACAGAAGCCGGAGCCGAGCCCGATTGTTGAGCCGGTAGAGCAGCCGGATAAAGAGCGGGAGCAAAAAGAGCTTGAGAAACAAAAGCAGGCGGAAATTCAAAAGCGCCTGAAAGAAGAAGAGGCACGCAAGGCCGCGGAGCAAAAGAAGCGCGAAGACGCCAAGCGTATAGCCGAAGAAGACATCCGCAAACGCGAACAGGCTAAGGCCGAAGAGCTTAAAGCTCAAAAGACCCGTGAAGCGGAAGCGGCGCGTCAGAAAGCGGAAGCTGAGGCGAAAGAACGAGAGCGCCGCAAGGCGGAAGCTGAAGCCGAGAAACAGCGTCAGCATGAGGCAAAGCGCAAGGCTGAAGAAGAAAAGCAGCGTAAGGAAGAGCAGCGCAAGCGGGAAGAAGCCGAGCGTAAGAAAAAAGAGGAACAGGCACGACAGGAAGCTGAGCGCAAGCGGCTTGATGCTGAGCGGCGCCTTCAGGAACAGCAACTTGAGGCCCAGGCTGAACAAGCCAGAAAAGCACGCGCGGATGAAGCGCGGCGTCAAGAACAGGCCGCCGCTGCCAGGGCCAGAGAAACGCAGATGCTGTCGGAGAGCCAGAAATATCAGGCACTGATCCGTGAGCGGCTCAGTCAGGCATGGTACCCGCCTTCATCGGCAACAGAGGAAATGACAGCGCGACTGCAGATTACGTTGCTGCCAACTGGCGAGCTTGCGGGCGTAAGGCTTGTTGCCCCCAGCGGGAATACAGCGTTTGATAACTCCGCGTTGCAGGCAGTAAAGTCTTTGAATCGGTACCCGGTGCCAAGTGAGCGGGATACGTTTGAAACCTATTTCCGCCAGTTCACGATCGAATTCAATCCTCGAAGATTGAGATAAGGAAGCGGGTAACACCATGATGCGTAAAATTTCATTCAGACCATTACAGGCCCTTTTTCCAGCGGTTGCCCTGATGCTTCTGGTAGCCACCAGCGCCCAGGCAGAACTGTTAATCCGGGTGACCGAAGGTGCCGATTCCGCTATTCCGGTATCGGTGGTGCCGTTTGCAGAAAACGGCAGCATGCCAGCAGGCGATAAGGTCAGCAGCATTGTGCAGGCCGACCTGGCGATGAGTGGCGAATTTCGCCCTTTGCCGCCTCAGAAAATGCTGAGCCTTCCGTCAAAACGGGCTGATGTGTATTTCCGCGACTGGCGCCTGCTTGGCCAGCGGTACGTGCTGGTAGGCGAACTCACCCGCAACGGCGACCGGGTAGAGGCCCGCTACGAGCTGTTCGACGTTAACCGTGAAGAGCGGATACTGGGTGAGACAGCGGCAGCGCCGGCTTCAAACATGCGCTCACTGGCCCATCACATTAGCGATAAAGTGTATGAAGCCATCACAGGGGTTCCCGGCGCATTCTCGACCAAGCTTGCGTATGTAACGCTCGACAGGGCTAATGGTAACGCCCGTTACAGGCTGCAGGTAAGTGATATTGATGGAAAACGCGCCCGAATCCGCTTGGAGAGCAAAGAGCCAATCCTGTCACCGGCCTGGTCACCGGACGGAAAAAAACTGGCGTATGTCTCGTTTGAAACGAGCAAGCCCGTCATTTTTGTTCATGAGCTAGGCTCCGGTGAGCGCAAAAAAGTGGCGGATTTCCCGGGTTTGAACTCAGCACCAGCTTGGTCGGCAGACGGACAATCCCTGCTGATGACCCTGTCGAAAGATGGTAACGCCGAAATCTATCAAATGAACCTTCAGTCCCGCAAAGTGACAAAGCTCACCAATCACTGGGCAATAGATACCGAAGCCACCTGGGACAGTTCAGGTGAAGGAATCTTTTTCACCTCGGATCGCTCAGGTGGTCCGCAGATTTATTACATGGCAAAACCGGGCGCCGAGCCGCGTCGGATTACGTTTGGCAGCCGTTACAATGCGAGGCCGCGTCCGGATGCCTCCGGTAATTACGTGTATTACGTGCATCAGCGTGACCGGGCATTCACCATCGCCCGCACCAATCTTAAAAACGATGAGGAAACGGTTCTCACTCGTACAGAATCCGATGAGTCCCCCAGCGTATCGCCAAATGGCCGCATGTTGATTTATGCCACCAAGCAAAGTGGTGAAAGTGTACTGACGGTCATCTCCGCTGATGGCGGCGCCGCGTACAGTCTTCCCGCCTCGGAAGGTGACGTTCGCGACCCGGCCTGGGGGCCTATTGTTCGGTAGCCGGTGACTGCGCAAGCATTCACCTGAAACACAGTTGAAGTTAATCAACGGAAAGGAATAAACCATGAAGTTGTCAGCTCAAACCAAAGTACTTGCTCTATTGTTCTCTGCAGGCCTGTTCGCTGGCTGTAGCACCACCGGTGAAAACATGGATGAAGGGGGCTACGGCTCCGACGTTGCGCCTATTGATCAGGATGGCGGCTCTACCGTGTATGGTGGCGGTGACCAGGGTGGTATTTCTTCGTCCTCAATGACCGAGTCAGAGCGGATGGAAGCTCAGCAACAAGCTGAACAGGAAGCTCTGCGCGACATCACCACATTCTATTTTGATTTTGATACCTCCGAAATCAAGCCAGAAGCTCGCGACGTGCTGGTAGCTCACGCCCGTTATCTGTCCAACAATCCCGGCCAGAAAGTGCGCCTTGAAGGTCACGGTGATGAACGTGGCTCCAAGGAATACAACCTGGCTCTGGGTGAACGTCGTGCCAATGCCGTTCAGCGATTTCTGATTGTGAATGGCGCTTCACGGGGCCAGATGGAAACCGTAAGCTATGGTGAAGAGAAACCGGCGGTTATGGGTTCTTCAGAGAGTGCCTGGGCACAGAATCGCCGTGTGGAGCTCGTATTCCAGTAAACGCACACACAACATCAGGTTAACCCCATGAGAAAGCAGCTCATGGCGGCAGTTGTTTTCCCGCTTGCCTTGGGGCAAGCGGGAATAACGCTGGCGCAATCATCTACGTCCGCATTCCAGAGCAATGCCTCGGAAGCCCAGCGCAAGGCCAATACCAGTCAGGCCACGTCTGAGCTCTTCTACATGATCCAGCAGCTACAGGGTGAAGTCCGGCGGCTTCAGGGGGAAACCGAAGAGCAGCGACACCTCATAAAGCGCCTGCAAGATCAAGGGCGAGACCGCTACATCGATCTGGATCAACGTATCCTTGATCTTTCCGAGAAGGTTTCAGCTCAACCCCAGGCTGCTGAGAGTGGTGGAGAGGCTGGTGCTCAGGATAAAGGCGCTGCAGAGATACGCGAGTATCGTCAGCCTGAGGCTGAGGAGCGAAAGGCATACCAAGCCATTCAGGATCTCATCCATAGCCAGAAAAAGTACGATGAGGCCATCAGCCGGATTTATGAATTTATCGACAAGTATCCCGAAGGTGACCTGACGGTGAATGCCTACTATTGGCTGGGAGAGGTGTACCTGGTAAAGCCGCAGCTTGAACAGGCCCGGCAGGCATTTTCGATTGTCGCAACTCGCTATGCAGATCATCGCAAAGCGCCGGATGCTGTCTACAAATTAGGCGTGACGCTGGATCGACTGGACAAGAAAACCGAGGCTCGTCGGCAGATGGAGCAGGTTGTAAATGACTATCCGAAAAGCGAAGCGGCCAGCCTGGCCAGGAAATTTCTGGGCTCAGGTCAGGGTTGAGGTGCTAGGAATTAAAAGAATATTTAAAAACATGGCGCGAAAGGGTTGATCGACGGAGAAAAATCATTACTATATGCGCCTCGCTTGGGTCGTTAGCTCAGTTGGTAGAGCAGTTGGCTTTTAACCAATTGGTCGATGGTTCGAATCCATCACGACCCACCATATTCGATATTCCGGGGCATTTTCTGAGCCGCCCAGGAATCGATCAGGGTCCAGGCACTGATCACTAGTTACGGGTCGTTAGCTCAGTTGGTAGAGCAGTTGGCTTTTAACCAATTGGTCGATGGTTCGAATCCATCACGACCCACCATATTTTGAAGTTTGAAAATTGAAGCTTCTAAGGGCTGCAGAGATGTGGTCCTTTTTTTTGTCTGTTGGGTTTATCTGGCACTAAAACGTGTCTTGCGAGACAAGTTATAGCCCGTA